>C687J13239_1000885_pt1 | contig 13724 bp, 20 predicted proteins | sample RifGroD2_FD_13239 | JGI IMG/M metagenome (IMG submission 13239) | reverse complement strand
TATCAAGAAAGATCACAATTACTATCAGAAGAGATTACAGAGAACTTGACAGAACAACAATTGAAATTTGTTAGAGAGTACGCCATTGACTTTCATGGTGAACAAGCTGCAATAAGGTCAGGGTATAGCCGTCCCACTGCTAGAGTACAAGCTTCCCAACTCTTAACAAACCTTAATATAAAGAGGGCAGTAAGGGAAATTGCTGAGCATAATTGTAAAATCAGTGCTGATGTCAGTCGTGAGCGTGTGCTTTTAGAGATAGCGAGACTTGCTTTTTATAATCCAACAGACTTCATGGAGTGGAGCGTGGACGAGTTCGGTAGAGATGTATTCAGATTGAAGGATTCTTCCATGCTTACCGAAGCCCAGGCTGCTTGTATTCAGTCGATAACTCAAACGAACGCTGGAATAAGCATCAAATTCTACGATAAGAAAGGCAGTTTAGAGCTTCTAGCAAGGCATATGGGCATGCTGAATGATAAGCTTAGTATTAATCATACCGGAACGGTTACGCACACCGTAGAGCATAATTATAGCGTGACTGAAAAGATTATTTCCTCTAATCCTGATCTTATTTCACAGATATTCAGTCAACTCCCAGCACCTGATTTAGTCGAAGAAGCTGTCATAGTTGAAGACGAAAAAGAAGTCGGTGTCACTTCTGACCCGGTGTAGACACAAGCACTTAAAAAGATATGATAAATGCTCTTTCAGGTAAGAAAAGGTGCAATAGGTACTCCTAAATGCACCTTAACCTCCTGACCTTATGCTATAAAATAGCTCTAAATGCTCAAAATTGAGCAAAATCCGTGTTCTGACCGGGGTAAAACATACACCGAAGACACGTTTAGAGCTATTTTATATTGTAAGATCAAAGAAAGGTGAATGGTAATATGGCACAAGCAGCGCAGCAGATACCCCAATTTACAAATCATGAATGGCAAGTAGGCGCGGCAAGAGCTAACCTTACTGGATATAAGTACTATGTCAGTCCTAAAGGAGCTAAAGCGTGGCAGGCTAAGCATCAATTGCTGATAGATAAAAAGCTGATGGAAGTAGAGCAGGGGAAGATTAAACGACTAATGATATTTACCGCCCCTCGACATTATAAGTCACAGACAGCAACTATTCATTTCCCAGCTTGGTACCTTGGTAAGCATTCTGACCACAGAATACTTGCAGCATCTTATTCGGCAAGCTTAGTAAACAAGTTCTCAAGACAAACAAGAGGATTAGTTAGTGAATATGGACCAGAACTATTTGGAGTACAGTTAGCACAAGATAGCCAAGCTGTAGATGATTGGGCATTACAAAGCACAAAGGATGGAGTATCTGTCAGTGGAGGATATGGTTGTGCAGGGGTAAGAGGTTCATTCACAGGGAAAGGCGCTAACATTTTAATCATCGACGATCCACATAAAGACCGTCAAGAGGCGAACAGTGAAGTAATGAGGAATAGTATCTGGGAGTGGTATTGTTCAGCCGCTTATACACGTTTAGAGAGTGATGGAGCTATCATCTTAATTATGACTAGATGGCATGAAGATGATCTGGCAGGAAGACTGATAAAAGCTATGCAGGATGGTGATGAATTTGCAGAACAATGGGACATTATCAACCTCCCAGCACTCGCAGAAGAAGGAGACGTACTTGAACGAAGTATTGGAGAGCCACTTTGGCCAGAACAGTTCCCTCTTACAAGGTATTATGGAATTAGAGCAAGCATTGGAAGTTATGAGTGGACTAGTCTCTATCAGCAAAGACCACAATCACTCACAGGTGGAGCATTCCCTGCAAAGTGGCTCAAGTGGTACACAAGCTCACAAATCAAATTCGATGAAGAAAAAGAACATTGGATATTCAATGGTGAACCTCTTACGCTCTATCAAGGTATTGACCCTGCTATCAGTGAGAAAGAGAGTGCGGACGACTTTGTAGACTTCACGATTGGAATAACTCCCACTAGTAAGATAGTGTTATTAGATCCTTGGGATGGTCACATAGACTTTATAGTACAGGTTCAAATGATCGTGAAGAAGTATCAAGAGTGGCTACCGTCAAGAGTTGGAATAGAGACGAATGCATACCAACAGGCACTGAAGCAACAGGTCATTAAAGACGCTGTGATACCGGTTAAGGGCCTCAATCATATCAGTGACAAGTATACCCGCTTAATGACTATGCAGCCTTATTTTGAGAACGGGCAGGTCTATATGAGAGAAGCACTTGACCATGAGGATGGATTTGTAGATAACACGAGAATGCCAGGCAGACGTATTCACAGCAAGTTTAAGAAGTGCTACAACCAAATGGTGGTGTATGGACCGAAGGCTTCTCATGATGATATTTTGGATGCGCTTGAGAATGCTATATCACTTGCAAAACCTAAGATCATACCAAATGAATTTTACGTATAATCGACTTAAAAATAGCTCTCTTTTTGTTATATATTCAAGTAGAATGTACCAGGAAGGGAGCTATTAAGAATGATGCCTGTTAAAGTAAAATGGATGGACGGTTATGTAGAGGAATTTAAAGTTGTTGAAGCAAGAGCAGGATTTGCACTACTTTGGCTCAAATTAGAGAATGGTGAGACTATACATATTCCACTAATGCAAGTACGTTGGTTTAAGGGAGTAAAATGATATGAACCTACTTCAGCAGCCGAGAGATTCGAGTTTATGTGGCCAAACATGCGTGGCGATGCTTGCGGATATTACTCTTGAAGAGTCAATAAAAGTATTCAGTACAAAGGGCGGAACTAGAACAAGGGATGTTGTGAAAGCTTTGACCTCTTTAGGTATCAAATGTGGGGATAAGCTTATTAGACTGAGTACAGGAGTTAAGAAGCCTGATCTATGCATAGTGAAGCTGCATTTCACAGACGATAAGAACACTCATTGGACAGTGTGGAATAATGGTTGGTTCTACGATCCAGGATGCAGGTTTACCATGAGAGAGTATCCCGAATTTGTAAGAGAGACTTCTTTTCTACCTATATTTGATAATGAAGGGAGTTATAGAGGATAGTGGATCTATTTGGATTTAAGAAGCGTAGAAAGCAACGACACGAGAACATACTGAAGATGATACCAACCGCCACTAATGAGTTCCTTAAAACTGGTCATGATGCGTTACAGATGGATCAAAGTTGTGGGATGTCTAACGAGTACACAGGCATAGAGAGTAGAGCAATTTATGATGAATTGGATAAGCGCGGGTTAGTGGATGAGTTAGGCTATATCAAATAGCACTTAAAAAATTCTCCTCATTTGTTATATATCTATTCAGATAGCAAATGAAGGGAGTTTTTTATGTTAACGATAGTCATTGTATCATTTTTAATTGCATTCACAGCCGCGGTTGCATATGTGGGAATACTAGACCACATGGAGTTAAGAAAGAAAGCGAGTGATGGTTAATGGAGAATGAAATCAAAGTAGGTTGTGCAAAGTGCATAGCACTGAAAGAGGACCACACTGAAGAGCATAAAGTAATCATCATCGACAAGCTACGGAAGACTGGTTGCTACAAAGGATACGGGATGGAGATATGTCCAAGCACTCTTGCAAAAGAAGATCTATTGCCTCCTAAGGTAGACAATACGAAGCTCATGCGCTTACTTGATCTACTTGAAATGTACAACCAAGTTGGTGTATTGCGTCAAGAGTTCGAAGCCTTTACAGGCAACGACGAACCTATTGAAACTATCGACGATCTTATTTCAACAATGGAAGAAGAAATGAGTTGCTGGGAACCTGCCTAAAGAGGGTGAATAACTTTAAAAACTAAAGGAGGCTATTAAACTAATGAAAGAGAAAAATGCTTGGAAGTTTGGTCTTAAAACTTATTCTGAAATAACCGCGCAAGATGAGAAATTGAGAAGGTGCGCTAAGTGTCCTGCAATGGACAAAGTGTTTACTGATCCTGCATTCTATACTCATGATATGAAAGATGCTATCATAGGTAAAATTATGAATGAGGGTTGTCGCCACGTAGTTAATTTACTATCTTGCCCAAGCCCTTTAATCCAGCAAGAGCTTAACAAGAAGTTAGGTAGGGCTATTGCTGAAGACAGAAGCAAAGTCGAACTGGTTAAAGATGTTCCCTTACTGACAGATCATACACTTAATGCTCCTCTGTTTAAGTTGCTTGATACCATTGGACACCAGATTGAAGGATATAACTATACCATCAATTGTAGCAAAGATGAGTCAGAAGACGGGTATGCGATGGTGATAGCGTCACGAAACAAGCGTCTTAATGAAGATATTCAGTCCTTAATCGACTTCATTAAAACAAACTTTTAGTCACTTAAAAAATTCGATGATCTTGTTATATATTAAGCATCTAAGAAAGAAAGCGAGTTGACCACTAAATGAACGAGAAAACTGAGAAAGATACCGCTGGTGAGAAACCCATCCACCTTTGTGATTCCTGTACAATGGTTAAGGGGTTAAACTGCATCGTGAAGCCTGAAGATGTAACTTATGGCCCAAGTGAGAACGTGATTGGTTGCGTTATGCATGACCTAACCGCTGAGGTGCTCAATCATCCAATAGGCATAATGTGGAAAGTCTTAAAGCTTGAGCGTGGCGAAGAATTGAAGCTCAGCGAAGTTCTCCTGCAGGATTATGAAGTTGACGCTTACAGGACCAACCTTTGTGACACTTGCGGTTATGATGTTGCAACGTGCGAAGTCAAGATTGAAGATGTTGGATATGGGTTAGCTGAAGGCGGCGACAATGTTATCCACTGCGTTCTGTATGATGTTGCCGGTAGAGCGTTTAAGCTCATGCAAGAGGCCAAAGGTTGCGATACATGCGATAAGAAAAGCGAGTGCGGGCTATTCAATACCACTGACGCTGAGGAGAAAGAAGACGCTCCAGCTTATGTTGCTCCTGAGTTCGCAGCGGATACAGACTATGTGAGAGTTAAAACCATGTTCAGTGAATTCGAAGTGCCTTTCGGTGAAGACCTCAATGATGTTAAAGAACCAGTCATCTTCATTAACATTGTTAACAAGGAGCCAAAAACTGTCGGTTTAGTGGGTTACGCGACTTACTATAGTTTTGACAATGAAGGTAAGTTCAAGAGCATCGGTATAATCGAGTAACTAAATAAGGTTAGGAGGTGTGATAACATGCCAGTTCTTCAATTCCCTACCCTCGAAGATCGTACTCACATCCATAACCTAATCAGCTATTACGCTCATGGAAAGTGTAGCAGAAACGATTTAATGCACTGGATAGCTCATATCATCAAGAAGTACAATGTCGAGAGACTTCAGATATTTAGTTACTCAGTGCGTATCCTTTCCTATCATGGCGACTTACCAATTATCAGTATCGAATCCTCTCAAATTACTTCAAGCTGTCCTACTTGTTATGCTGAAACATCTGCGGCAAGATATTTACGAACAGAAAAGGAAAACCTTAGTCAAGACCATGACCTAGTAAGCGTAACATGCTTAGAGTGCGGTTGCGTGTACATAGTTAAATCTCCCAATGGTCGTAAAAATTCTAATGCGGGGAGGTAAGTATTATGGCAACACTGGGATATCTTATCCTATTCTTTGCATTCAAGATTGCAGCTCAACGGGTTACAGATAAAGTCATTCAGTCAAGGAGGGGATAATATGCCTGATTCGATTATCATGGTACATGTCTGTTCCGTATGCGGAAACGAAGAACCATCACGACTGTCTGATGATCAACGAATAAAGGCTTTTCTTGCGGACATAAATGAAGAGCTTCAATATGCGAGAAAAGTTAATCCCCAAATGGCTATGGGAATGATCTTAGTTCGTGATAAGTTCTTAAAAAGATTAGAAAGAGAGTGATCAATTTGTCGTACGGAAGTGGTTTACCAGATGAGATTCTAGCAGCTATGATGCCAAGTCAAGAGCGCAGAGACTTTCCTCTAAATGAAGAGGATTTCAAACTATTTAGGTATCGTGCAAAACGTAACCGCGCGAACAAAGTTGCCAAAGCATCACGGAAGCGTAATCGTTAAAAACTAAGGATAGTATGGTGCGCTTTCCTTATGTTATAATATGTAAAACTAAAGAAGGAAGGCGCAACACTATGAAAGCACTTAAATTCTTATTTTGGCTAGTCGTATCATTTGTCTGTTTAACTTTCAGTATGGGAATCCAAGTAGCTATCCCACTCTTAATTTTAGTGATATTAGGTGGATTTGGTTACGCTATCATTGAATTTCTATATATGCAGTACAAAAGTAGAAATAGGATCATGTAGATTTAGCCCGTAACGAGTCAGCGCATGCGCGGGAAGTATTTGCACATAAAGAACATCAAAATGCCGCACAGCGCCGCACGTAAGCTCTCAGAAGATTTTATGACGTTTAGTTAGAGAAGAGGAACTCAAATGAGCAAAATTCCTGATTTAAGTCAGTTCAGAAACAAACCAGCCGCGGCAGTCATAGAGCTTAAGCAGTTAGATCCTAACAAAATGTACTACACTGAAGAAATGCTATCGAGGGATGGATCGGAGTTTATTCTAACCCTCTTATTGTCGGCAGGTGTAGTTACTGAGGAAGACGTTCGAAAAGCTAAAGCTGAGTTTATGGCTGACCAGAATGCACTCCTTATTAAAACCGCAGAAACTAATCCTCAGGTAAGAGCTATTCTTATTGAGCTTGATAACGCTAAGCTTGATCCAAGTAAAAACTGATGGCTAGAGCGTTTGATGGGTTTAAAGGTTCACCAATAAAGCAAAACATTGTTTGGCAAGAGTGTGATACTTTATTTCCCTTTCAGTGCGATCAATGTAAACGAACGCTCCAAGGACTACGTTTCCTTGGCTCTTCATTAGTCACTCACAGCCACAGAGCGGTAGCATGCTTGTGTCCCGATTGTAAAGACGGTAAGAATGTACACCGTAAGAAACAACCGAAGCTCAGTGAGCGCAGAACGAGTTTGGACTAACATCTTGGTGGCGGCGGATAATATTGCCCGCGAGTAAATGAGTACGCTGATGAACTAACAGCCAGGATTAAGTAACTAGGGAAGCACTGCAAGTAAGAATCTGAAAGTGAGGGCAGTGTGTCGAATGCTTATTCTGGGAGGGTAAGAAGCATTCAAGAGAAATAGAAGCGAACTCTATGGAGGTGCCCAATCTAATTGGGAACTGAATCCAGGTTCGCTTATCTCTTAAAAATAGTTAATTTTGGGATGCTGAAAAGCATTAGTGTAGAAGTGTGATAAAGACACTTCGAGGGAGTACGTAAGTATAGGTGGCATTGCTTACACTAATTGAATCATAAGGTGGTGTGTTATCATGTTGCATAGCTCTGACTATCAGACCTACGAAGGTGGTATACTGAATGTTGGACTAGCATGTATCTTTCAGTTCGTGTAGAGACTTTGAGAGACATTGGGTGGGAGTTTCCGCAGAATTCCCGACAGTGAAGGTCTATGCACTCTTTATCCCTCAACATATAGTGTATTTTTAGGAAGCAAAACGTATGATGCAAGTCAGAGGGGTAGTAGGCGACCTGCTCTGGCACAAATAGTATGATGCCTTCAACAACACATCATACCAAATAAGAGAACGCGATTGGTTGGTCCCTCTCCGCGTTCTCTTTTTGTTGACTCTTGGGGAAAACCCGCTATACTATACATAGTTCTGATATCATTTATAAGACATATTTAATTTAGGAGGCGTAGCGTTATGGCTGAGTGGGCACAATACAATGGGCTAATCGTTCCGGAGCGGGTAACGCTCGCCAAGAAAATGGAAGAAGAAGCTCAAAAGCAAGCAGCTAGAGGTAAGTTCTTCTCTCAGTATTCACAAGCACGAGACATGGCGGGAACAGGATACCACAAACCAAATAGCTCTATTCAGTTCGACTTACTAAGATTATCACGCGAGAAATCGCTAATAGATAAGATCATCATTATGGCAAGAGTAGCACAAGTTAAATACCTCTCTAAGAAGGTCGTAGTGCCTGGTAAGCAGGTCGGATATAGAGTGGTGAACGAGAATCACGCCGACCCTAACTATAGCCCCACAGAGGACGTTATACGCCGTTGTAAAGAGGTTGAGAAGATCATAGAGAACGTCAATCCTATGATTCATCCAAATGGGTTTATCGACTTCGCCGCGGTATGCACAGACCAAGAGCTTACATATGATCGAAAGGCTATGGTCATTACTAAAGATCGTACTGGAGCACCTTGCTCTTATCATCTTGTGGACGGTACTACGATTCGTCCTGTTATCGAAGTTCTGATGGACTTTGCTAAGAAGAACAAAACCACCAGAAGCGCATCGTATGAAGGAATATTTAAGACCTATGGATTGGATGTTACTAACGCCGCATATGTTCAAGTGATTGACGCTTTACCTGTAGCATGCTGGACCGCTGAAGAAATGAGCGTAAACATTACCAACCCAAGTGTCGAGATTGACCGATGGGCATATGGAGCAGGGTCGGCACTAGAGCAGTCTATTATGGCTACACAAACGTGGTTGAATGCTTGGGCATATAATGATGGACTATTCAATCAAGACAGTCCTGAAAGTATGCTATTTCTATATGGTGACGTTGACCCTATCGGACTTGGAGCATTTCAAAGACAAGTACTTGACCAAAGTGGTTCTGGAGACTATCAACGTGTGCCAGTTATCCCTGCGGATGAGAATTTCAAAGCTGAGTTAATTAAGATCAGAGAGCTTCCAAAAGACGTTCAATTTGCTGAATTCTTGAGGATTATTATTCAGTTAAAGACCGCAGCATTCAGAGCGCACCCGTCAATAGTTAACTTTACAATTGACAAAGGATCCAGCGGTGGGATGAGCATAGGTAATGGAGCTAATGAAGATGAAATCCTTTCTGACGCTAAGCAAGAGGGATTAGAGAGCATTATATTTGGACATGCTAGTTGGTTAACTAAAGTAGTCATTAAACCTCGTTATGACGATTTAGTTATGATATATGATACAGACCTTGCCGACGAAGATCGACGAATAGAATTGATTAGTAAACAACTTAAAGCTGGTATGACGTTTAACGAATCTCGACGCTCCATGGGATTAGAAGGAGATCTAGAGTTCGGAGACGTTCCAGATAGCACCGTGTATATGTCAGCAATGTCAGCGTCACTAGCTCAAGAACAGGCTACGGCCGAGCAAGACGCGGGAGGCGGTGATCCTAAGTCTTCTAAGGGACAAGGAAAAGATGGTGCGTCGAAGGCGGTAGGCAAAGAGGGGAAAGACTCTAAGCCTACTGCTCAAGACAAAAAGAAAGCTGCAACTCCAGAAAAGAAACCAAGTGATAACGCACTGAAGAAGAATGAAGGTGCTAAGATACTACTGTTTGAGATACTAGACGATGAATGAGGTGCCTTATGGAATGCCAAAGCAAACTGTCAAAGTCACTAACCGACTTAGCTATTTGGGTATATGATGAAGCAAGATTCGGGAGCATGGACAAAGCTGTAAAGCTCCAAAAGATATATGATTCAATGTTAAGAAAAAAGGAGGCAGCGCAATGCAAGTAAGGGTAACTCGTGAGAACATCACAGATGAAGAACTTGCAAAAGCACTCTCCTCCTATATATCGAATGAACACTTAACTAGTAAAGTGGTAGAGCTTCTATCGAAGAAAGAGCATAACCATGTAGGAGAAGAAATACCAGAGAGGTATCTCAGACAGATAGAGAAGAAGCTCAATATAACGACACGTTCTCTAATGACTACACTCGTTCAGAACATAGAGAAGTGGTTTAAAGGGAAAAGCACGTTTAAAAAGAACATTCTCAGTAAACGGTCTGGAGTACCTCCTACATTGACTGAAGCACAAGTTGCAGAACTTAGATTATTAATCGAATCTCATTTCAGATCCGCGATAGGATTAGGCTATAAAGTACCAAGTTCGCTGCAACGTCAGTGGAATAAATACGGCATAGTACCTCCTGAGCAGGACTTGGAGACCTGGATTAATCAGTCGTATGTAGCTGGTAGACTATCGTTTGTACTAGCCAACGGAGATACGTATGCGGACATGGTTAAACTAGTCGCTAAGATACCTCTGAACCGCGTAGATGAGCTAATACTAATGCAAGCAAAGCAGAACGCGGCAAGGTTTGTAACAGGGTTTGGAAGAAAGCTTGCCGACAAAGCAGAGGACATTATATTAGCCAATGAAAAGAAGAACTTAAACCTTATTATTCAGTCCTATTTCTCTGGAGACCTTAAGATCACAAAATACAATGAAGAAGGACTAAGCAGAGAAGAAATGAGTATCCTAGAGTCAGATAGAAGCGTCAAAGGATGGCAAGAGCTTAGTTCAGAGTTAAGGTCACGATTTAAGCAAGAAGACATAAGTAGGGATTGGGATAGAATAGCTCAAACTGAAATCAGGTATTCCACTAACTTGGGCAAACTAGCAAGCATACAACACGAAGGTGGGGGAGACGCTGACGAGATTGAAGTATATTATCACGTTCAGCCCATCGCGTGTGCATCGTGTAAGAAGCTATACCTAAATCCAGATGGAACACCAAAGATATTCAAGCTTAGTGAGATTCTTCATAATGTCGCAAGAACAGGCGGGATGAATGTAGGACTAACTGCTTCGAAGATCGGCAAAGAAGGAGGATGGTTACCAAACGCTTCCACCCACCCGCACTGTCATTGTTACCCCATACAGTATATGAGAGAATATGGAACAGTCACTTAAAAAATACGCTTCTTTTGTTATATATCTAGTATGTATGATGAAAGGAGTGTTTTTTAATGTCAGAGATTAGAGAAGGACTGTGGTCTTGGAATGCAACTGAAGACGGTGTTTGGGGTAATGGAACCTGTGAAACTAAGAAGGAAGCACTTCGGGACGCATTTGATTGTGGTGAGAGACGCGATATCTATGTTGGTCAAGTTAAATGGTTCAGGCCAACTATTGATGCTGAAACTATCCTTGAGCAGCTAAGATGTGACGCTGGAGAAGAATGCGGAGAATCTTCAGATGGGTATTTGGATAGTATCTCCCACGAAGCAGAAGCAGAGCTTACCCGTAAATTCCAAGAAGTCTTCGACGAATGGGTTAAAGCTCATGATCAGCAACCTTGTTTCTATACCTTAGAGAATGTACACGCCGTAAACCTGTCAGAAGAAAGGGTATACTAACATGAGTCTAAGAAAAGGAGTACGGGTGCTAACTGTCGTTAGAGCTTCTAAGGCTCACTTGTATGGAAACTGGTATAAAGATAAAATTGGTCAGAAGTTTAGCGCACTCAAATTCAGTATTATGGCAAATGAATATACCGTAATCCATGAGGGAAACTATCTTATCTTAAGAGCTGAGGACGTAACTGAAGAGGATATGACGGTTGCGGAGTATGAAAAACTAACTAAAAACTAAAAGGGGACTAAAACCATGCAAACTGAAGCAAAAGTTGAAGGTAAATTTGTTATCATCGTTCAACGTGGTCAAGAGTTTAAGTACATTGCAAAGAATCATCTTACCATTAAACATCATACCGACTGTACTATTAAGCTTAATAAAGCAAAAAGATTTGATAGTTGGAAACAGGCCAAAAAGTTTTGGGAAGAATTCGACGGATACGACAAAGAACTAAAGTTCATGGAGATCCGCGAAATGTCTATAAAATATGAATTAATGGAGGAAAAGTAAATGCAAGAAGAACAAAGACCAACTAGGGTACTATGCAAGGGCGAGAACCAAGAAGTAACTTGTAAGAAGTGCGGAGAAGTTTTCTCAGTAGAGAATGATAAGTATTCAGCTACTTGTCCAAAATGCGGCACACGATCTAACTGGGGTATGAACAAATGAAGCCTATCTGGTTAGCTAATATTCATGCCATTTGTGATCACTTTGAAGGAGAAACAGGTAAACCAGTTCGCGCAGCTATTCTAAAAAGAGCTGCTGGCATTACTCGTCAGGATTTAAGAAAGTTAGAGCGCGAAGGTAAATTGGACGCCGTCGAGATCACGAATTATAAAGGGGTACTTGAAAAGCATTACTTCAAACCAAAGGGACTGTCAGTAATTTGACAGTCCTCTCATTATGTAGTAATATTATAGCATTACATTAATAAGAGGGGGATAAGTTAATGAGTGAAGTCGATCAAATCCAGAGAAGTCTAGCGGATCTTAATAATGAGAACCACTGGTCAAGAGCAAAGCAAATAGTCAAAAGTGAATACGGAGATCAAGGAGAAGAAGGAGCAGCTTTTTACGGACTTGTAACTCAAGTCTTTGAAGGACTGAAAAAGAATGAGCTTGGTGATAACACTCCGACCGTTCGTTGGACCAGTGAGCAAGCCGCACAGTGGGCAGTAAGACATACGTTACAAAAGTCATTTGGAGAAAGTATGGACAAGAAGTATCCAGGCGGGCGTTGGGTAACCATGAACGGGCAGCATATCTATTTGACTAAAGATGGTCAGATAGCAAAAGAGACTCTTCCAAAGATATCAGAAATGAAGAATCAAGGCAGCGGTTCTCATCTAGGGGGAGCAGGGAAGAAGGATATCTTTACTGACGATAAAGGTCGCCAATATATATTTAAACCTGCGGAGTCAAAGGGCGGACAAAGAGAAGAATTTAGGGCGCATGTTCAGACAGCGGTTTCAAATATAGCGTCTCGAATCTTCAAATACGGTGATCATATTCCAGTTCATACTGATAGAATCAAGGGAGGCAAACTAGGATCAGTTCAACCTCTTGTGCCAGGTGTAATGGGTAATTTGAAAGAGCTTAACTGGAAGTCACTTACACCTCAACAGATTCAAGATATTCAGCGCGAACACGTACTGGATTGGACAGTTGGGAACTTCGATTCTCATGCAGGAAACTTCATATTGACTGAACAAGGAAAGGTATTAGGTGTCGATAAAGAGCAAGCTTTCAGATATTCAAAGGACAAAGGTTCTCATCATATGAGTTTGGACTATCATCCTAACGCTCAGTATGGAGAGCAAGAACCTCTTTATAATACCATGTATCGTGAGTACGCAAAGGGAAAAGTTGATCTTGACCTTACCGCGGTAGATAGTGCGCTTGATAAGCTCAAAGCTATCCCTGACCAAGAATATCGTAAAATGCTTAAGCCCTATGCAGATTCCCTAAAGTTACCTGAATCATTCTACACTCAAGCAATTGAGCGGAAAAACAATGCCGGGAATGAGTTCAAGAGCTTCTTTGCGAAGCTTACAGAGCAACGTCGAGGCACCCAAAAAGTAAAGAAGAACGCTCAGACCGACAAGGACATTAAAGTAGTGCTAAAAAAGTAAATCCGTGCTAAACTAAGGCTAGCCATTATGCGCTAGTCTTTTTTATTCGGCTAATAATTATAAGTAGGTGAAACTTTAATGGGCAATGCTAATAGGTTTGCATATAAGACCACTGCACCTAACCCAATATACATACCAACGAATAGAATTAATACTCCTTATCAGACTACTAAGAGCATCAATCGTGATAAGGTTGCTCAATATGTTCGAGACTTTAAAGAAGGTAAACCTACTCCAGCTTTAGTTGTTGGGTATGACTATGACCTTCACGATGGACACCACAAACTACTTGCAGCTATAGAATCTGGACATACGCATGTTCCATGTGTTGTCGGGGGACTGAATAGCACAAGAGTAATTGCCGCTGAGCGTAGATACAGAGCTTTATGGAAAAGAGAGAATAGTGATAAAGGTCTATACGTGAAAAAACTAATTATTGAAG
>C687J13239_1000873_pt1 | contig 13894 bp, 16 predicted proteins | sample RifGroD2_FD_13239 | JGI IMG/M metagenome (IMG submission 13239) | reverse complement strand
AAACACATCATCTTCGTTGAACTTGGTTTGACCAGGAATGTATAACTGAACACCTTTGTCCTTATTTTTTTCGTAATCAGTCTGTAACCCATATACAGCCATACGCTATCATCCTTTCTACATAGTCGGAATAGCGATACACCCTATCCCGAATAATACCCCCTACTCCCATTAGAGTTAGTAAACGTATAACTGCCATCAGCGTACTTGGTTATATTTGTTGCTCCTGGATGCAATAATGAAATGGACGCAGGAAGCATTGTTACTGATTGTCCTCCCGAACTCGACGGTGACCTAGTCAGCGTCTCACCGGTTATAGGATTAGTAGCGGCGAATCCATCGAATCTATTCCAATCCATTTGGTTCGTAAACCCATTTTGTTTTTGCATTTCCGCGAACTCTCTCTCCCACTGCTTCAACTTTTCCTGAAACTCATACTGCTCATTGCCTTGAGTTCTTGATGCTAAAGTAGGAACGCCATAATAATCATACGCCCCTCTTCCGCTATCAACCGTCTTGTTATCAGCGGTTATATGAGTCACCTTGGAACCCTGAGCGTTATAGGGATTGCCCGGCCTCTGAATAGGCTGTACATTCCCCGATACACTTCTTATCTCATCAGCCCTTTGAGCTACAGCAGGATCTTGAACAGGAGCAGAGCCACTTATATTAGTTCCAATCGGATACCCTGCTTGAGGAGCTTGTCCGGTAGCCCCTGGTATAGGCGTTCCATCCGTATAGTATCCCGGCCTATTTGGATCAATTGTAGGCATACTAATCATCCTTTCTTAGACGTTCTTGTACTGAGGTATCCCATCATCCCTTGTCCCGGTTTTTGTTGAACCTGCCGGAACAACGCCCGCAGGTAACTGGTCAGCATAGATAGGAGCGTAGTATTTCTTACCATGAGAGGTGTACGTCAATCTATAACCAGTCAAGGCATACCCTCCAGCATTGGTGGCAGGAGCATTAGTTCCCGGCCCTACTATGGCGTAGTTCTTCCACTCAGTACCCGTCTTCCCGGTAGTAGTTCCTTCAAGGTCAGGGGTTATATTGCCTGACGCGTCAATAACATCAGTGGTCGGAGTTTCTTCAACAGGGTCAGTAGCTTCTACAGGAACAATGCTAATAGTTCCATCAGGATTAACAACAACCCTATCTGTCCCGGTACTAACATCACCAGGATAATTACCCGTTGTATTTCCAACTGCAATACCGTTCTCAAACTCTTGTTGACCTACTGAAGCGTTATAATTCAATGCCCATTGTTGCAAGCCTGAGTAGTATTGTTGTGTGCTCAATCCAAGTTGTGCTGCAAACTGACTAGCGTTCTGATCAAGTCCAGCCTGAGCTAGAGAGTTCTGCGCCCCATTCTGAGCTATTTGTGCTGCTAATTGCTGTTGAGATAATCCTAGCGACTGAGCGAATTGTGAGGACTGGTTAGAAATTTGCTGCTGAGCTTGCCCAGATGTTACCAGCCATTGGTTATCCGCTACAGCATCTCTGCCGTACTGATAGGCAGCCGTATTGTAATCAACAGCAGCCTGAGCTTGAGCAGCCACTATTTTATCGGCAAAGCTTGCGTCGAGTTGTTGCCCGGCGAGATTATTGGCATTGATATTATTGGCGGTATTGGAGTTGTTGGCCAATTGCTGCGTTGCCGATTCTCCTGATTGCAGTAACCCCATTTGACTTAAAGCATTGCGAATATGTTGAGCATTTACCATTCCTGTAGAGGATGCCGTATTATTCGCGGTTTCCGTTTGCCCCGGTATCTTCGCTCGTTCGGTGTTATATGTCCCGACCTGTGCCGCTAATTGAGCCTCCATTGTAGACTTTAAGTTTGCGAGCGCCTGAGCTTGGCGTATTCTCGTTGCCTCTGCTTCTGCTTGAACCGCTGCCGTTGCTGCCGCCTCCCTCGCTGCCGTTGCCTCTGTTTGTTGGCTGGATGTCGCTTGCATCGCTGCTATAGCTGCCTGTATTTGGGCAGCGTAATCGACAGGAGGAGGGGTTATAACTTCAGGAGTTGTTGCGGCAGGAGTTGTTGCAGGCGGGGTAGTAGTTGGGGTAGTAGTTTCAGGAGTGGTAGCTGGAGGAGTTGCCGCCGGAGTGCTGTTCGGATTAGGGACACCAGGTATTCTGGCGGGTGGCCCGCTTTCAGCTAATCCACTTCCCGCTAATCTGTCAGTGGTAGTGGTTGGGGTGTCATAGAGATTTCTTGTGCCACTTGCCTGAGCAGCCGCGATGCTGGCTTTCCTTATTTCATCTGCTGTTGCCATGTCGTGCCTCCTTTTAGGGAAACGGGCAAAAATAATAGAGCTTTTCAGCCCTTACTTTTGCCTGTTATTATTTTGATTGGTGTGTCGCATAATGCGTCAGATACTTAATAACTAAACTGCCGTTTCTGCTTTCATTAGTTCATAGGGTGGTCTATCCTGCGGATCTTCTGGACCTTTTAATCCCAGTGTATACGCATGTTCTTCAGGCGTAATCCATGCTTCAGTTAAGGCGTCATCAATGTCTTGAATGTAATAAGTATCTGCCGCGTATTGTTTTACTGGCTCAACATAAAGAGGTCTAGTTGTCTCTATATTAGTTAGTGAATTCATACCTGTTTTGTAAACATTAACCGCGTAAGCTTTTACCAAAAGTGTGTTAATTGCCATTTTAAATTACCTCCATATCAATTAATAATTCTATCAGTTCCTGATTGGAGAGACTATTTCCTCGGGATACTTCTTCCGCTTTAACAACTCGTTCTTGTAGTAATCCCAGTTCTGTTTTCGGTGGAGCAATAGGCTCAACGTGGGGCTGATTTTCTGCTATCCATTCAGGAGTTGGATCAACGAGTAACCGTACATTCCCCCCTACTTCCCATACGTTCCCTTGTTCATCTACCTCACGCATCACTTGCACCCCCAAACGGAAAAGTTACTACCAATAGCGAAGGTTAATCCGCTATTGATTAGCGATATTTTATTGATTTCAGCCACAACATTGTTCCATGATTCAGCCTTAAATGTTGGAGCCGCCGTCCCTGTAGACCCCCAACTTAACGTGTTTTTAATACAAGTTGCTAAATTTAATATTTCCATAATGCAGATATTGAAAGGACTAGCAGTTGCAGGAAGTGAAGAAGGAAATGTAATTTGAGATGCGGCAACACCATTGTCAAGGTAATTAGCCGCAGAATCATCATTAAACCTTATGTTTGTCACATAAGAATTTTGAGTTGCCGAATTTTTTGCTACTTGCATTATTTTAAGCGTTTTATAACCACTAGGAATTATAAAGTCAACTTGCGCAGCGGTAGCAGTTAGTACCGTGTCTGCAATTTTTACCCATGCCACTTCAGAATCTACCCACTCAGGAGCAGTTGCGCCTGTATTCATTCTAAGGCGCTGAAGAGCTGTTCCTTTAGCTAATATTTCAGGAGTATTAGCAGTACTGGCATAAATCATATCCCCTTCCGCCGTCATTAAAGATTGAAGACTAGTAACCCATTCAGGAGCAGTAGCCCCGCCATTCATAGCAAGTTGTTGTCTCGCCGTTCCTTTTGCCAACCTTGCTATAGTATTTACACCTGTAGCATAGAGCATATCTCCTGCTGTCGTAACTGATATGCCGACATTTTTGGGAGTATGGGCATCTGTCGCATCTTCTACCTGATGTTCACCAAGGGAATCACTAACACCTTTGACCGTTTCAGTCGTTCTATTAACCCCTGCTAAATCATCCAACTCAGCTTGAGTAGCAACATCTGCCGCAACCTTAGCCGCTGTTACTGACCCATCAGCATACTTAATCGTAGCTAATGAACCATCCGGTATTGCTCCTAATACTGCGGCAACAATTTGAGCGTACAGCCAATCAGCTCTATCCCTTACATTTGTTCCGCTACCTACTATAGTTTCAGGTATGCCGGTATTGTCAGCACCACTAGCATCGCTCGTTGTAGCATTGAGGAGATTAGCGACTGCATTCAGGGCTATTCTTAACTCTTCTCCCCTTTCGTTCATATGTTCCTTCGTCTCCGCAGGAGTCCAATTCGGATAATCAGTCTGTGCTTCAAAATCAAATGTAAAAGTATCCTTTGTTGGAAATGCCATTACCTAACCTCACTTCCTTGATCGTACTGGACGTTGAGAGAGATAACACTCATCCCCTCATCAAGTACGTTATTGCCGAATCTAAATTGAAAATAGTTCGCTCTCTTGGACATCCTCTTTCTCTTCAGCACAGGGAAAAACGATGTATTGAATGTGAAATTAACAAAGCAGAATCCGACAAAGCTGAATGCGCTCGTTTGCATGGTTAAAACTACATCGCTATTGCTTTTACGAGAACGGAAGGAGACGAGCGTTGAACCCCTGCTCATCGGTTTAGCGAGTAAGCCTATCTTATTAATCACCTTGACCATGTTAGGCGTTCCTGCACATTCCTCGCGCAAGTCATACCATGCGTCAATCGCCACACCATCATCATTCGCAATTAATGGGTCGAATTGATAAACGATGCCATCCGTATTACTTCCAAAGCAAAGCGTGTTGTCGATTACGGCAAAACATGATGCAGGAATGTTTGTGTCGAATAACCAAGCGTTGAGTTTGTAATCCCAAACGTAGCAAACATCATTGATGCAGAGTCCATAGTAACCATCATGATTATAGGATACCGCATTGGTTAAATTACCTTCTTGGAGGATACCTAAGTCCGTTCTGCCTGAGCCTGACTTGTTTACTAGGTCGCTTATGTCGTTAATGGATAGTCGATTATTAACAGTGGTATTGGAAAGGACTTGCATCACTCCGTTGCTCGTAGAGGCACATATAACCGTGTTGTCGACCTCTTGGATGGAACCAGGTATGTCACTGCCCTTTTCGAGATTGATGTCAGCATAAGGGAATATGGGGTAAACTGTGCCGTCTGCATAGGAGAGGTATCCGTGACCCTTGCTGTGCGAGACATAAAGTAGGTCGAAGATATGCGCTAGTCCTGCAACGTTGCCCGGTACTTTTTGTACTGCATCATCAGGGAAATAGTCAGCGTTGTAGTTTTCTCCGTATAGGCGAGAGTGCCATATTAGGTCAGGGTAGTTAGGGTTTCCGGAGAAGAAGACTGTCGCTTCTGATTTTCCACCGTAGACCTCGGCGTGTTTACAATTAAGGATTAGCGCAGGGGTGGTGAGCGATGCCTTGAATGCCGTGATTATGACGTTATCCGTTCCGATGGCAGGGGCGATATTGAAAGTGACTACGCCTGTTGTGCGGTTGACTGTGAAGTTTGTTGTTTCAACCATTGCTACGCCGTTGACTATGGCTGTGATGGCTGTTGCGTCGAGAGAGGTATATGGGAGGGTATAGGCTGTTGCTGTGCCTGTTGCGGTGAATGAGGTACGAAAGCCGGGGGATATGATGTTAAAAGCTTCCCGGGTACTGCCATAGTTTGGAGATCCGGTTGGAGAACGACCGATGAGGACTAGGGGGATGTAGCCGACGACATCAGCGCAGGTAGTGCCGTTAAAGGACAGGTAGTTGGTTCCATTCTTCATGTACAGCGTGTCGCTGAGAACAAAAAAATAAGCCTTAGCGTTTGCTAGGCCCGACTTGATTTCGATGGGTTGATCATTGTTTTCTTGAGTGAATAGCTTTGTGCTCCACGCGATTAAGCGAAATTTTGTTCCTGATGCCTTGATGTATGGGGATATGCCGTTGATACTGCCTGCACCTAGTGAAATTGGATATAATCTTTTATACCCTGCGCGCTTTCCAATAGTACCGTCACGGATGCGGACGTTTTGACACTCAGGTGTGCTCGAAGGTGATATGAGGGACGGATTATCACGGTAATTTAATCCAGATGAAAAGCTACTATAAGTCAACTCTCGAGAAGTTGAAGCAAACTTTGGTATCTTGATCTGAGCGATACCATTCACATCCTTTCCGTTGAATGTAAAAAGCACCCCTTTTTAGAGTGCTTTGCTTAGTTAGAATATGGTTAGTTGTTGTTTTTTATTTTTATAACCGAGATGCTTAAGAATATTAGTTTCTCTAGTTTTTGAGTAAAATGTTTGCTTGTGATACCATACGGAAAAGTCACTGTCGCGCTTACTGGAATTACAACTCCCGCAAGCAGGAATGATGTTGTCCTTAGTAAACTCTCCTCCGTTATCTAGCGCAATAAAATGTTCTCTCGTTAAGGGACCTCCTCCACCACAATAAGCGCACTTTCCACCAAATTGCAACTTTATGGATTCCCATTGTTTGGTGGTCAGTGTGTGGGTTAGTCCCTTAATTTTTGAACGATAATTGTGATTATAAATAAGGCATTCATCCCTGTGTTCTTGCTTATATTTCCTCAATTTAGACGCGATAGAAACCTTGTGTTCTATCCGATATTTTTTCCATTTAATCTTGATAAATTCTTTATTTGACAAATAGTAGTTTATCTTGTATCTAGTGAAGTATTCTTTATTTCTCTCCCTATATATCTTGTGGTTCTTGGCAATTATTTCCTTATTTTCGTAATAATATTTTTTCTTGCGTGAAGATTCTTTTTCCTTATTATCCTCATAGTACTTCCTTCGGCTACTGCGGACATGTTCCTTATTTAGTTGACGGTACAGCTTAGCGTTCTCCTTGTTTAACTCATAATGTTCCCTCCTCCAATTACTTGAACATCTTCGACATGTGTTCCTAAATCCATCTTTGCTATCTTTTCTTAATTGAAAATATTCACTCGTTCTAGAAAACAACTCTCCACATGCGCTACATCTCTTCATTTCAGACATAAAAAACAACCCTTCCTATAAGGTTTTTTCTTTTCCTAGCCATTCAGTAGCGCGGGGGACTAGGAAATCCCCCATAGCAAGGTCATGACTCCCTGCTATTCGCTACTTATATTATACCACTTTTTAGGCATAATTACCAATTATTGAAGTTCTCAATCGTTCCATTCTGCTCATCAATAGAAGGGGTTGACTCTGTCATAAAAGAATCAAATTGATTAATAAGGGTTAACCCTTGCGCTTGCTGCCCCGTGCTAAACAACCAGCTTCCGCTTGAAAAATACGCCAAGTACGAATGACTCTCTATAGGGGTTTCAGGAATATCTGCATCTAGTACTAATGGTTCCGGCCTTTTAAAATAATGAACATCGAAGCTTCCTGAGTAAAAGTAATTCAAAACTAGACTTTTCTTTTCAATACTGTAATCAATGAGGGTATTGTGTTCTCTGTCATCTCCGTTGACTACAATCTTATTGAGCGAAATGTAATCTCCTGGCAATAGGTAGTTTACATACGGCTTGAATTTAGGGACATCATCAGCACTTGCAAAGGAATAATAGTACAAAGCAGTCCGACGTATGTTGTAAGGATAATTTCCAGAAAATCGTATACGGATATCATTTGCTGCGCTTGATGCGGTAATGAGTCCCTTGTATTCCGTAAAGGAGGTTATTCCGGTAATTGTAATAGTAGAAAGCGTGATCCATACCCCCGCAATGTTTTCCTCGATATAAACTACACAATCTTTATCAACCTCAAAATAATAACTTTTTGCACCTGTCGCGGTAACAGTGTAATCCTCATCCAAATGCTGAACGATATTAAATGAAGAGTACATATTTAATAGATTTGGTATGCTTTTCTGAGTAATGCTATAGACCGATTCGACAGGAGTAAACTGTAGGCTTTTGTAATAACCAGTGTTAATAAAATCCGTCATGGCTAATCGAGCATCTGCATTGTCAGACAAGGCGATCAATTGTCCGTCCGCGCTGTACGTGTTGGCGAGCTTATATGCTAAATCCCTTATCTCTCCAAGATTCATCTACACCACCACCTAAATATCCAAAATTAATACAGCGCAACTCGTCCCGGTCGCATTAGAGATCACTGACAAATTGTTTTTCACCGAGAACTTTACTTGTAGCAGAGTCCCGGCTGGAACGAGAAACCCGTTTGCCGCTGTTGCCGTCTCCGTTGGGTGAAAGTACAGGGGTTGTGCTCCTGTGTTGCTTATCATGCACGGTCTTCCGTTTACCGCTATGTTTTGGGCTGTCGCAACGAGTGTCGTTACAACCAGGACTTCTTTTGCTAATGGGCAATGTGCCATTTATGCTATCCCCCTTCAATTCTTCTCCTAGCCCTAAGCCCTTCGCGATTGGGTTTAGAACTTCGATAAGTTGTGCGAGTAGTTCGTTTGTTTTGCGTGATTCAGTGCGAATATCGTAGAGTAGTTGACGTTCGGTTGTCGATGTGTCAATTTGAGATTCTAGCATTATTTCCTCCTAAAAAGAAGAGGGCATTAAGCCCTCTATAGTGCTGTGTAATATATTTCGTAGGTTCCTACAAGTCCCGCAGTTGCTCCACCCGCTACCATCGAACCTGTTACCCATTTACCGGATGCCAGTCGCTTGAATGGTTTTCCATTTGTTCCTGCGCTTTCATCATTGGTGAAGATACCTGTTGCGGCAGCGATGTCTTTTCCGTCGATTAAGGTATCACTGGAGGTTGTTGCACTGGTGGCAGTAGTTCCAACGTCTATTGAACATGCTCCGGTAGTTTTTGTAGTCACATTTAGGACTACATGATGGACTAATATCGCTCCTGCCTCTGGATTCGCCCATGCGAATATTCCGCCACCTGTATCGACAGCCGCCAACGCTCCGGTAACCTTCTTCATGGAACGATTGAGTTCCGTTGCGGTTGCCGTTATTGCTACGCCTCCCATAGAAAAAGAATCTGCATCTACGATGGTAAAATTACTGATTCCTTCGGTCATGTGATTCACTCCTTAAAAAATAAAGTAAGGCGAGTATTTCTACCCGCCTGTTAATTAGAATGCTGTTGCGCCGGATAAGCCAGGTGCAGAGCAGAGAATTGTTCTCCAATTGTTAGGAGCTGCACCATGCCTAGCTCTGGCGCGCCACACGTTATTGTCAGTATTTTCATCAAACGTGCTTCTTAGCGTTAATGGAATACGGTCAAGCCAAATCAGCGCTTGATAGGCATCGTTAAACGTGCTATCCATGAGCATCCAACAATCTCCACTCGTTCCGCTAATAGCTTCAAGGTATGGCGAAAACACAATGTTCCATCTTCCGAAATGGAAATTAGTGGCATTGTTTGCAGTTGTTGGATTATTTTCAGATCCGATTGCCTCAAAGACTAACTTTTTAATAGCAGCCTTGTCCGGGATAATTATCGTATCGGGAGTTACCGTGAGAATTTGGCCATTGTCATCCTTGAAATAGTGCATCTTTTCTTCTGCATAAGAGAGGTTGTCGTAAGAAAAGGCACCGCCATAAAGATTGGATTGTGCGGCGGTTCCTCCCGTAATGGACGGATGATCGGTTGCGAACATAGCCTTTCCGTCAGCGCAACTAATATCGAAGTTCTTCCCGCCAAAATTCATAGTGGTGGCATTACCTACGCTCAAGAGTTTTGCAGCAAAAAGCTCACGGGTACGGTTGTAGGTCATCATGAATTGGTTTGTTTTAGACCGAACCTTTCCCATCTTGGAATCCTCGATCATTTCCTGGGTAATGGCAAATGAGTTTTTCCAAGTTTCCGGCTCAATTACCTTGGAATATCCTTCCTGGAAGTCGGTTTCAGGGTACTTACCAGCCTCACCGACGGGTTTGAAATCTCCCATTGATGTTTCTGTGGTGTACTTATTGGCGAAGTCCTTAGTTTCATCCTTAAAGAAGATGTGGTCGATAATAGACATCTTCTGCCAAGCTTCTTCCTGTTCCTCTAGGATCATTCTGATTGGCTCCTGAGACTTTCCAAACGCGCTGTCCATTACTCCACTTGTTTTGCTAATAATCATTGCTTTCACTCCTTAAATTTGCTCACAAAAATAGGACCCCTCATCCCGAGAAGCCCATCGTTAATTCAACTCAACTTACCTGCGGAAATAACCTTTCACATTAGAGGTAGTCGTTGCCCCGTCCGTTGCGCTAATCTCGAACACTCCACTGGAACTTGTTGCAGTTACCAGTAATCCGTCAGTATGCAACGTGACTTTCGTACCAATCACTGTATCAGCCACTGTCGCCATGCTTTGTGTGGAAAACTCAGTCGTTTCCTTAACCCTCACAACGGCCAATGGTGTAACTGAAGTGGCTTCAGCAGTTCGGTCACATACCGCGATAAATTCCGGAACCCCAGTTGCGGCACACTTTGTCAATCTGCCGGATGTTTGTGATAATGCCTCTCCTAAGGTTGCCCCCTCATTGTCGGTTAAGAGATAATACTCGAACGGGTCTTGATCCCCGCTAATGCTTCCAACTCGCTTAAATGCACACATTAAAAATCACTCCTTATTTGTTTTGACTCTTTTTCCAGTGCTTCTTGTAGTCATCCATGCTCTTACCTGGATTAAGAGCTTTGTATTGCGCTAACACATCATCCGGTATCCTCACCGTTTCCCCTTCGGACCCCTTGCCGTTCCCTCGAACATGGTCCTTCGACTGAATGTTGTTCAGGGTCGCTTGCTTGGCCGCCTCAACCTTCCTTGTCTCGATGTTCTTTCTCTCGACTACAAGATAGGCCTCATTAAGCGTTAACCCCGTACTACCATTTCTCCACTTACGCCAAACATCAGGAGGAACATCTGCAACCCCTTTAATATCAGGGTACTCCTTCGTCAACTCATCAAATGAGTTAACTAAGAAGTTATCCTCTTGCGCCCGAATAGCAGCTTGCTTAAACTCCCTCGCCGCCTGAAGATCTGGATGTTCATCTACGAGCTTCTTAACCATGTCGGGGTCAATCCCCTTAGCTGTGTATTCCTCACGCCTTAAAGCCTCTTCAAGCTGTGCTACGTTATGAATCCCATGCGACTGACCATACTTTTCATCTACATCAGCATCAGAGAACACGCCATATTGACCGAACTTCTTAGCAATCTGAATATCCCTTTGATGTTGCGCCTCAACTTCACTTGCCCTGCGTTCCGCTGCCTCCGCTTTCCTTCTCAGGTCTGCGTAAGCCCTGTCTTGCTCAGGAGTTTGTTTAGGCTTGGAATCTACCTCAACGCCTGTTTTATCGGTTGTTCCTTCACTTTGACCCGTAGACTCTGTGGAATCTGTCGATTGCTCAGTCGAGGTATCTGTGGTTGATTCAGTTGATTCGGTTGAAGTTGTTTCTTGCGATGTAGCGACCCCACCACTTCCGCTATCTACTTCATCCATAAATGGACGTAAATTCAAATTGAATAGATTGATTAGCATTGCGAATCTCCTTTTGCGTATCCGATCGCCATCGTATTGCATCCATTAGGAGGATGATACCTTGCCCCAAATTAGGCAAAAGAAAAGGTATACCTATGGTAATTAGGTATACCTTGGTAAACCATTTACTAATGGAATACCTTATTTACCTGAACGAAGGTCCTTGCCAGTTGACTTCTTAGGCGCAGCATTCTTTTTATCCATGTTTGTTGCCTTGATGTACCCTGCGCTGTTTTGTGTAATCTTCATTTTCCCTGCCATTTGAATCACCTCCTTGACTAAAGATGGGTAAAAAATAAGAACCTTCTCGGTTCGTCAGTTGGCTATTTAACTATTTTCCAATCCTCTGCCATGATGTCGGTAATACTCGGAACCCAAGTGTTGTATCTACCCGTGACGTTAAATAGTAACAGGCAATCATTATCAACCTGTATGTTATCGGGAGTATAGAGCTTAGTTCTAGTAACGTGCATGTTTTTTCCATTCCATCCAGCACGTTCGATGGCGAATCCCTTGCCCGTTGCCTCTACCGCTAATCCAAAGGTCATGCCATCCGTCTTTCGGTATGCCTCGCTGAATGCATCACTTGGCGACCAACTAATGTAATCATCAGAATACTTAACGAGATACCCTTCTTTTTCAGGATTCTCATCGACAGGGATAGTCCACCCCTTAAACTTGTTGTAGTCTCCTAGATTCATCGGCTTTGCATCAATAATCTTTACTCCAATATAACTCTCCACTTATTAGCACTTCCCCTTCTTCGTTCCACTTTTCTTTCCCTTGCCAGACATAGGAATACCGGGCATACTCTTGGCTAACATCATGTCAATCTTCTTAGACTCTTTCTTTTTGTCAGGCTCTTTCGCCATCTTACCCTTTGGTTTCGATTCCATCATTTCTTCTTTTGGGCTTTCTGTACCCTTGGGCTTACCCTTTCCCCTCGCTGCCAACATTTTTTGGAATGCGGCTTTTTGAGCTTCTGATTGTGCCATTACTGTTGACCTCCTTCTTGCGGTTGCGGTTGACCTTGCTGAGTCATGAGCATTTCGATAATTTTTACCTTCTGCTCGTCTGGCGCATTTTTAAACGCCTGCTGTTCCTCAGGACTCATATTCGCCAAAGACTCCTGCAAGACTTTCATTACCTGTTCCTGTGGGTTTGCTTGTGGTTGTGGTTGTTGTGCCTCCATACGCTGCTCTGTGCCTTGTGGTGGAGTCTCTTGAGGTTGTGCAGGTTGTTGTGTTGCTGCGTTAGGTTGTGGCATTTGAAGTAGTTGACCCATTGCTTCTGGATTTCCTCCTTGCGACTTAATACCAATCTTGGCTAATTCCTGAGATTGCGCGTCTGGCATAAGGTCCTTGTATGCAATACTTACTTTTGGTAATGCTGTAGGGGTTTTAGCCTGTGCTTCCATTTGCTTATTGATGCTGTCGAGAATGACCTTAGCATTAGGGAATTTCTGAGCTACTAATTGAGTCCATAGAACTACAGAAGCAGGTCCGGGGTTATACGCCCCATACTTCAGCATTTCCGTAGCTTGGTTGAATAGCCACATCTTATCTCGTGGCAATCCCATCCCTGCATCAGCCTGAAAGATGAAGTCTGTGTTGTAGTAGAGTTCGCCAGCTTTGTCCCGAATAAGAAAGGCGTATTTATTGAAGTCTCCAAACGAGTCCTGCCCATTTGCATCCTTTGTCACGAATGGTCGAAGCTCATCATAGAACGCTAATTTAAACTCGAACATGATTTCATAGAGCTGTTTAAATGCGGCGTACTTGTTTGATTCCTTTGAACGAAGTCTGCCGGACGCTTGCTGTACTTGAATCTGCTTTGCTAGGCCGGATACTGCTGTTGAGTCTGATTTCCCTTGATATGAGTTTGTGATACCGAGGGTTGACTGCGCTGCCTTGTATTGTTGTTGAGCAAAGGCTAAGTCATCACCGATGCTTGCAGATAGGTTTTTTACTCCTAGTGCATTTAACTCAGACTGAGTACCCCTAATGATTCCGTATAGCTCGTTGGAAAGATTGAAGCGATGTCCTTCTAATGCTGTAACCACAACAGAACCTCGCATAATCTTTTCCTCGATTGTGGAGATTACTTTTTTATAAGCGTCTTGTTGATCGCGGATTACATCGACATCCGATTGACCGCCGAATGCGAAGTTGAGAGGGATGTTTTCGCGAATGATTAGAGGGTAGCGTGTTGGCGTAAAGTAGGGAACCTTTGCGCCGACGGGGAGAACTTCGCCGGGTTGTCCATTGACAGAGGATAAGGTTACTTCAGTGCCAAGTTCTTCAAATTCTTGGATTTTACCGTTGATTCTCCGAGCGTAGAAGTTCTCCATATCCTCAAGGATTTCGTCCTCGCACCAAACGAGCTTAGATACTTCGCCATCATCATTCTTGTACCAGCAGACAATTTCTGTGACCATGTCGGGGTTATTTGGCTGGGAAGTGTTACTGACAAGACTAATGTTGGGGAATTGTTCGTCTACGTTTTCAAGGTCAACATCATATCGCTTTTTGATATAGTTTTTCGTGACTGATGACAAAATAAAGAAGTAGTCCATCTTTTGAAGGTCAAATACTCCGGGTTGCGGAATAATCCGTTTGGGATGAATTGACTCTATTTCCAATTCCCCGCGGTA
>C687J13239_1000827_pt1 | contig 14452 bp, 4 predicted proteins | sample RifGroD2_FD_13239 | JGI IMG/M metagenome (IMG submission 13239) | reverse complement strand
CATTTACGGATAATAATATATATATTACAATAGATTACACACATGGATATGGGTATATTTTAGAGATGGAAAAGCAAGTAGAGAAGGAAGAAGATATAGAGAGTGCAAAAACTAAATTGCAGAAAGTTTTTGAAAATTTAAACATAGAGCTAACAGAAAAAAAGGAATTTAAAGAAAAATATGAAGATTATAAAATAAATTGGAATGAATATACACAAAATATAGATGAGGAACAGTTTGTTAGTTGATTGGGGGAAGCAGAATGAAAAACACAAAAGAGAGTATTTACAATTTTATAAATTCAGAAGAGTACAAGCCAATGAATATTCGCGATTTAGCAAAAGTATTGGAAATAAACAATCATGATATTATTATACTTGAGGAAGTATTGAGTCTTCTTGAAAAAGAGGGGAAAATAGTGAGAGCACATAATGGTAAATATATGACCATAGCGTGTGCTGGGCTAGTACTTGGTAAATTTCAAGGACATGAAAAGGGATTTGGATTTGTTTTAAGAGAAGAAGCAGATGTTTTTATATCTGCGAAATGTACAAATGGAGCACTAAATAAAGATTTAGTTTTATGTCAGGTTACTCGAGAACGTTCGGACAGCAAGTCGTCAGAAGGAGAGATTGTAAGGATAATAGAAAGAGGAAAAGAAAAGATAGTAGGAACATATTTTCAAAATCAAAACTTTGGTTTTGTTGTACCTGACGATAAGAAGATGGGCACAGATATATATATCGCTAGAAGTAAGACAAACGGTGCGGTTAGCGGACATAAGGTTGTGGTTAAGATAACTGAATGGCTAGATGGGAGAAAAAGCCCAGATGGAGAGATACTCGAAATAATAGGGCACAAGGATGATCCAGGTGTCGATATAATGTCAATAATCAAAGATTATGATGTGTCAGTTGAATTTCCAGAGAGTGTATATAAACAAATAGAGAATATACAAGCAGAAGTAACACAGGAAGAAATAAAAGGCAGAATTGACCTGAGAGATGTGAAGATGGTTACTATTGATGGCGAGGATGCGAAAGACTTAGACGACGCAGTTAGTATAGAAAAACTCGCAAACGGACACTATCAATTAGGGGTTCATATAGCAGATGTCACCAACTATGTCAAAGAAGGTACACCGCTTGACAAAGAAGCGTTAAAAAGAGCTACAAGTATATATCTTGTGGATAGAGTTATACCGATGTTGCCACACAAGCTTTCTAATGGCATATGCTCACTTAATGCAGGAGTGGACAGGCTTGCACTTAGCTGTATAATGGAAATCGATAACTTAGGTAAAGTAGTAAAACATGAGACAGCAGAAACTGTTATTAAAGTAGACAGGCGAATGACATATACAAATGTGTATAAAATACTAGATTTGCAAGAAGAAGTTATGAAAGAGTATGCTGATTTTGTAGATATGTTCAAAATGATGAGAGAACTAGCTGGAATACTTACTGAAAAAAGACACACGAGAGGTGCGCTAGATTTTGATACAGAAGAAGCTAAAATAAAACTTGACGAGAATGGTAAAGTAACAGAAATCGTTAAATATGAACGAAATATAGCAACTAAAATAATAGAAGAGTGTATGTTAGTCTGTAATGAAACGATAGCAGAAGATGCTTTTTGGCAAGAAATGCCGTTTGTTTACCGTTCACACCAAGAACCTGACGAAGAAAGAATAAACACATTCTTGGAGTTTATTATAGGACTTGGATATATAGTCAAATCAAAACAAAATATATATTCGAAGGAATTGCAAAAAATACAGGAAGAGATAAAAGGGAAACCAGAAGAAAAAGTAATATCACGTCTGTTGCTACGTTCTATGAAACAAGCGAGATATACAGCTACAAATGATGGGCACTTTGGACTTGCAGCTAAGTATTACTGCCATTTCACTTCACCAATTAGAAGATACCCAGATTTGCAAATTCATAGAATAATAAAAGAAAATCTAAACAAAGGATTATCAGAAAAAAGACTGGAAAATCTGAGGGGTAGAACTTCGGAAGTATCAGAAATAAGCTCTATTCAAGAGAGAGTTTCAGAACAAATGGAAAGAGAAACAGAGGATTTGAAAAAGTGTGAATATATGAAAGATAAAGTAGGAGAAGTGTTCACAGGAAACATATCGGGATTAACAAAATGGGGTATCTATGTGGAACTTCCGAATACTGTAGAGGGACTCATAAGACTTGCAGATCTTACTGATGATTATTATATATTTGATGAGAAAAAGTATCTTATAATAGGCGAGAGAACGAAGAAGATATTTAGACTTTCAGATGAATTAAATGTACTTGTGGCAAGAGTAAGTGTAGAAGATAGAGAGATAGATTTTACGTTGTCGGATGGGGAGTAGAAGTAGATTGCAAACTTCTTTGGATTTATGAAGAATTTCAGAAATGAAATTCTTTTTTTGTTTTGGATTTAATATCTTATAGTGTTAAGTATTGTTGTTAGTTTGTGTTTTTATAAAAAAGTTATCTTTCTTTTTGAAAGACCAAAAAGAAACAAAAAGTCTTTTCTACCTCTAAATCTCCTGCTAGGAGACTTTACTCACAAACTTAGCTATTCCGCTATCGCGTCACACGCACGATTATGACATCCTAAGACTTAGGTTTGGTAGTTTCAAACCTTAGTCATAGGGGTACTCGTAGAGTGTCAAGGAGCTTCGCAAATTTATTTACAAGATTAAAGGATTGAAATACTTTATCGTTATATACACACACAGGTATGTCCCGGCGCTCAGTATTTTTGAGCGGAAAGGGTAGACCGTCGATGGCTGTAAACCAAAAATCAAATTATCTTTTTTCCTTGTCCGCAAACTGTTTGAGTGTAGTGCAGCGAATGCGAAATGAACGAGTTTTTGTGGCTGTCTCCCAAGGATGGGGGTTAGGGGGTTGAGTTTTTTTGTTACCTTTTTTTTGAAAAAAAGTAAAGAAACTTAAAGCAGGTTACTTTCTTTTTGAAAGACCAAAAAGAAACAAAAAGTCTCTTCGCCCCTAAATCCCCGCTGGGGACTTTACTCTCAAACTTAGCTATTCCGCTGTCGCGTCACACGCACGATTGAGACATCCTAAGACTTAGGTTTGGTAGTTTCAAACCTTAGTCATAGGGGTACTCGTAGAGTGTCAAGGAGCTTCGCAAATTTAATTAAAAGATTAAAGGATTAAAAGATTGAAAGATTAAAAGATTAATTAACAAAAATAAAAACAGGAGGTTTTAGCATGGCTAAAATAAACATCCTCTCCATTGACGGTGGAGGGATACGAGGTATAATACCTGCTATGATACTTGATTATATATATAAAAAAACAAATGTGTCTGCACATAAAATGTTTGAATATATAGCAGGCACATCCACAGGTGGAATAATAGCACTAGGACTTACAAAACCTGATGAGAAGGGGGAAAATAAATATACACCAGATGATATGGCGAATCTATATGAAAAAGAAGGAGAAAGGATATTTCAAAAGAGAAAATATTTTAGTGGATTACTAGAGTTAGTAGAAGAAAAATATAATATTAAAGCATTAAAAGATGTTATGGATTATTATTTCGGAAAAACATATTTAAGTCAAGCACTTACAAATGTAATAATACCAAGTTACGATATAAAAAATGGTGAGCCATATTTCTTTAAAACATCTAAAGCAAAAGAAGAAAGAAAAAGAGATTTTTTAATGTCAGATATATGTTGTGCAACAGCTGCTGCACCTACATATTTTGAACCCTATCCCCTAAATGGCAGAGTTTTTATAGATGGAGGCATTTTTGCAAACAACCCGAGTATGTGCGCTATGGCCGAAGTCTGGAAAAGTAATCCTAAAACAAAAGAAGTTTTGTTAGTATCAATAGGAACAGGTGATAAGACAAAAAAATATGAATATGAAGAAGCAAAAAATTGGGGTATGATTAATTGGGTGAGGCCAACAATAGGAATAAGTATAAATGGAAATGCACAAACGGTGGATTACGAGGCAAACCAAATGTTAAACAAGGAAAATAAAAATTACTACAGACTTCAGGTTAAGCTAGATGAAAACTCGATTGATATGGATAATACAAACAAGGAGAACATTGAGAGATTGAAGGATATAACCAAAAAATATATAGTAGAAAATAAGTATATGTTAGATGAACTATGTGTAAGATTAATTATTAAAGAGTAAAATACTAAAAATGTATTGCAAAATTACATAATGATGTTATAATAAAACAAATGAATCTTCAAAGTATATATGTTAAAATATAATATTGAAATAAATAAATATACAATGGGGATGGTTAAAAATTGTAAAGTTTTCTTATTACTTTATAGTTTGTAACTATCCCCATTGTATATTTTATGTTAAAATTTTGTCTAAATGCATTGACAAATGTAAAAAAAAGGTATAAAATACAAAAAAAGTATATTGCACAAAAAGGAGACAGCTATGGGAAGCAAATTTGAAGTAGTAGATTTAAGTGATGAAGTTTTTGCTGAAAAAGAATTTAAGCTTGAGTTTAAAGGCATTAAAATAAGTTTGAAATGGGAGAAGAGAAATGAAAGGGCAACTCAGTTTTATCCTTCTATTTATGTAATTGAAAGTGGAAAGCGCTTATTTTGGGGCGGACCCAATGTTAATATGGAAAAGATAGATTTGAAGAATGGTCATATTTACATAAAGGATGCAAATGAAAATGTAGGTATTATTGAAATATTTAGGCAGGAGGATAAAATAAATATAAAAAATCACGCTGAAGTAAGAGGCGAAAAGATGCACATGATACCATTAGAACGAGAATATAAAAGTCTCAAATCATATTTGGACGGACAATTAATTGTTGCAAGTAAACCAGGAGAAATAGAAGAAATTAAGGACATATATTTCAAGGGTGACTTAGAAATGATAGGTCAAGCTAAAATTGATAAAATAGTAACTAAAGGCGATATAGTCGAAATATATAACACAACAGGACAAATATGTGTGTTTGAGTTAAAAGGAGATAATGTAAATAAATTAGTAGGATTTAATGAAAATGTAAAGGACTATAAACTTATAAATGAAGATGTTTATATGACAGAAGGAAGATATGGATATACTGTAAAATCAAGAAGTGGGATGATATTAAAGCAAACTACTATAAAGCAAAAAGATATAACAATACATGAGCAGGATGGTAGATATATAATTGTAAATAGTACAGAAAAAGAATATAAGGATCAAATTTATATACTTGAAAAGTCAGAAAAAGGTTATGTTGTAGAAGAAGTTTATGTTAAAGATGAAAAGGTAAGAGTAAAGGACATAAAAGGCAACATGATTTTATTAGGAAAGATGTTAGAAGATGGTAAAGAGCAAACTCTTATAAGATCTTTGTGTGCAGAGAAAGAATCAAATATTGGTGGATATTCTTTAAATGATATTCATGAAACCCCAACTAATAAACTGATAGGAGTAGAAGAATATAAAAATTGGTATGTGGTGAGGGAAAATGATAATATAAAGCTAATTAGTAAGTTGAATCCAGAACAAAAATATAATTTCAAAAGTATACATAAGATAGTTGAATCAGACAATGGTGACTTAAAGGTAACCGTAAACAGACAACAAAGTATATTGTTTGAAGAAAAAAATGTTAAGGTTAAATATAAAGGTAGTAAAGTAAATATGGAATATGATAAAATAAAAGAAGATATTATGAATGAAGAAGCTATAGTAGGATTACAAATCAATAAAGATAAGGAAGAAGGAAGAGAAAGAAGGATTAAAAAAATAAAAAGTGTAGGTAAAAGTAAAGAAGGAAAATTAGTTAAAAATGTTGTTACTGGAATACTTTTCATGGCTATGAGTATTGTTGGGATGGTAAAAGGTGTAAATAGTATCGAAAAACAGCATATTAAAGCAAATATTGTAGCAAATATTGACAATATAATTGCACAGAATACTGAGATAACTGACGACCACGAGAAAGAAGGTCAAAATATAAGAGTATTAAATATAAACAATATTAACTCGGAAGTTATAAAAATTGTTAATGAGGAAGCACATAAAATAAATGTAGATGCAATAAGTATGCAAGTTCAAGAGAATACAGAAGTAGAAACGAATGAAATAAACGGAATAATATCTAAAACAGAGGGATTAAAGGAAATATATATAAAAGATGGTAGCAAAATAGATTTTGAAGAAATCAAGGAGTTAAGCAAAAGTTATAAAGTATATATAGATTATGATTATGAAATAGACATACTTAAAAAAATAGAGTCTTTCGCGGCTGAAAATGGGAATATTAAAGTATGCAATTTTGTAAAAAACAATGAATATATAGGTAAACAAGGTAAAGGCAATGAAAAACTAGGGGAACTAGATATTAGTGAAGCTATAAAAGTAAAAGAAGAGTATGAAAAAATGGCGAAGCCCATTATGGTTGGAGAGATAGGAGATGCAGGTTTTCAACTCTTAGTTAATTCTTTATACATAAAAGAAAACTTTGTTATAGGAGGGAAACAACAAGAAGGGAAAGATGCCAAAACCAGTTTATCGCCTGAAGGTGCAAATTTACTACTAAGAGACATTTTATTAGCCCAAGGATATAAATTTAATTTGGTGGAGATAGGTGTGCATGAAGAAGATGAAAATGATGAAAAAGATGAAAAAGTTGGAAAAATAATAGTTATAGAAGCATTTATGAATGGGAAAGAGGATTTTATAATATTTGATTCAAGTATAAATGGATATATTGTTTTAGACGGGAACGGAATGGTAAATACCCCATCAGAAGAAAACTTAAAGGATGCTCAAGAGATATATAATGAAATCACTGATAAAGTAGTGATGGAACAATTGACAGTATAAAGTTAATTAAAATACATTAATATTGGAGGATAAATATGGAACAAAAGGTTTTGAACTTAGAAAATTATGCTATACCAGAGGTTAGTACAAGATTTAAGAAAGCTAAATTACGAATTATAAAGGGTAAGAATAGTGGAACGAAAGGACCGTATTCTTCTGTTTATGTAGACGGATCCGATACGCCTTTAATTCCTAGTAGAGAAGGCGTTACTATACAAAAGTTTGATGGTACAAATGGATATATCTATACAAAAAACAGCGAAGGATTTTATGAGGTTGTAAAGATATTTATACAAAAAGAAGAAAAAAAAGCGGGTTCTGTAAAAACAAATGTTGAAAAACAAAATTTAATATCATTTGAACAACAATATGATGAAGAACCCAATGTTTGTTTTGATGGACAGTTAATGATTGCTAGAAAATCTGAGAATGGGGAAAAAATCGATCACATGTACATAGACGGTAAGTTGCTGGATGCTAATACAATAAATGCAGAAGTTAAAGGAGATACGGCAACAATATATAATGATTTAGGACATATTTCAGTGCTCAAATTTAAAGATGGAAAGATAATTAAATTAATAAGTTTTGAAGAAAAGAAGACATCCTACATAGAAATATCAAAAGAAATATATGCTGTTGGGACAGAGGAAGGGTATGACATAAAAACAGTTGATGGGGCAAAATTAAATCAAGATAATAAGCTGACTGGGAGTAATGTTTTTACACAAATGTTAAATGGCAAATTGGTGGTTATAAATGGTACTGAGGAAGCATTCGATTATAGATTTTATGTTATAGAAGAAATAGAAAAAGAACTATCAATGGAAAGTGTGAGAATGAATTCGCAAGATGTGCAACTACACGGATACAAAGGTAATTTGATTTTTCTTGGTAACTCAAAAGGAGAAAAGATTATAAGTCGCTTGGAAAAAATGGATATAAGATCTCAAAACGAAGGCGAATCTCAAAAACCTGATAAGTATGCATTAGGTGAAATTCATGTAACACTAGGTGAAAAAGTAGATGTAGACGAATATAAAAATGGGTATGTGATTAAAGAAGGACCTGACATGATATTTGTAAGAAGATCTAATCCTGAACAAAAATTCAATTTAGGAGTTGCTAAAGGCAAAGTAAAAGAAATGCCAAATGGAGATTTATTAATAAATATAAATCAAGATGAAAAAAGAACATTTATGGAAGATGAGATTGAAGTTTATTATAAAGGGATTGATGAAAAAAGAACATATGAAGACGGTACTGAGACAATACCAGAAAAACTTAAAAGAGTGTATTTGGCGATAAGCAGCAATGAAGGAAGAATGGATCCAGATATACGAAAGGCTGCTAAAGAATTAGATTTAATAAACAATCATTATATAGAGGTCGAGGGAGCTGATGGAGGATGTAGGATGCTGAAAGTTCCAGCTGCTGAGGTGAACGCTCGTACTAATGCTGCCTTACGCGTGCTAGAAATAACCCAAATGTTGTTAGAAGGAAATCAAGATGTGGTCGCTGCAGAAATTGAGAATGTCGTAATAGATTCACAGAACACGGTTACAAACATTCCTGAAGAAATGGAAGATGAATCAGAGCCTGGAGCATAGAATTAAATACTATAGTTAAAGAAGGAAACAAAGAAAGTAGAATTAGCATAATTTATTAAGAAGAAAACAGAGATTGAATAATAGATTTTAAAAATAAGGATGGTGCCTTATATATATTGGTTATATATAAGGCACATCCTTATTTTTGTTTAAAGCAACTTTTATTAGGAGAAGTATGTTGTAGGACACATGCATGAAAAACTTTTAAATTAGGGATTACCAAAAGTGTATAAGTAAAGAGTTGGATACACTTTGGTACCTTCTCTTGTTGCGCAAATAAGTTGTTAAAGGTAAAAAAAGTAATTTTCAAGTATTTGTCGAAAAATGAGTTTTTATATTGTAAAAAGCATAAAAAAGGTGTATAGTAGTAATAATATATGAAGGTTGTGAAGATAAATATAAATAGAAAATGGATGTGAAATTAGTAAAGGGAATAGGGTATAAAAGTAGTGAACTTAAGAACAGTAATAATGATAAATTTTGTGTTAGTAGTTTAAAATAGATACATATGTGCGAAATAAGGGTTTGGTGCTTAATAGAGATATTATAAAAGTAATAGCGCATTAAAAACGAGAAGAATATATGGTTATATGTTATATATATTAACCACAGCAGCTAAGGAGGGGATACTATTATGTGTAAAATTACAAATATAAAAAACATATTAATAGCTTTGACAGTTTTATTATTTCAAATATTATTTTTTTCAATTATAACTTATGCAGGTCCAGCAGCAGCACCTACTATAAGTGTAACGACACCAACAGCAGGTGGAAATTATTATGAAGGAACATCAATATCTACAAGTGGTACAGTAACAGATAGCAATTCAGGAAATATAATAACAGTATACTACCGAATAGATGGAATAGCTGGAGCGGCAGGGACTCAGGTAGGTAGTACAATAACTGCAAACACTTCTGCTCAGGCATATTCTGGTACCATACCACTTGGCTCAACAACTGTAGGGGCGCATACGCTTTATCTATGGGCAGATGATGGCACAGGTAGAGTATCAGCAGAGACATCGCAAGCGTTTACTGTACTTGCTAATCCAACACTTACTATAACAGCCAGTACACCAGATACAACAACAGCTAGTAGTGTTACATATACATTCACATTTAGTGAATCAGTGACCGGCTTTGACACAACCCAAGTAACAGTAACAAATGGAACAAAAGGAACATTTAGCGGAAGTGGAGCTACATATACTTTGGTTGTTACTAATGCGGGTAGCTGTACACAGATTGTGACAGTTAATGCAGTAGTGAATACAGTTGCAGCAAACAATGCTAACATAAGTGGAAGTAAGACAGTAACAGTAGACAATATAGGACCAACGCCTGCGGTAACAGCAAACACAGCGGACACGACAAACTCAAGCAGCGTAACATATACATTTACATTTAATGAAACAGCAATAGGATTTGATTCAAGTGATGTAATAGTAACAAACGGAACTAAAGGGACATTTACAGCGGTAAGTGGAACCGTGTATACATTGGTCGTAACAAACATTGGAAATTGTACTCAGACAGTAGCCGTTAACGCAGGAGTGTGTACAGATGCAGTTGGTAATGTTAACACTAGTGGAAGTAAGACGATAACTATAGACATTACGATACCACCTACACTAATAGTAACAGCAAGCACAGCAGGCATATTAAACGCAACTAGCGTAAAATACACATTTGCATTTTCTGAAACAGTAACTGGTTTTGATGCAAGTGATATAACCGTAGTAAATGGAATTAAAGGAATGTTCACTGCACTAAATGGAGCTACGTATACATTGATTGTAACAAATAGCACAAGTGGTATACAAACAGTAACGGTTAATGCGGGAGTATGTCAAAACTTATTTGGAATCAATAATATAGGTGCAAGTAAGCAAATAACATTAGGTCAATCAAATAGACCTATATTGGTAGACGGAATGACACCAGTCATATTTGACACAAATGACTTTAGAGATGCAACAACACAGGAAATAGCAGATGCATCATGGTACAGCTATAGAACAGACACAGATCAAAGCGCAGCAGATAGGGTAGCAAACGAGAGATGGGCAAATGTAAAACTAGCAGATGGAAGTATGTTTGTATGGATACCAAGATATACATACAAGATAACAGGGGATAGCACGACATCAGATAATACAGACGATAAAATACTAATAAAGTACAGTAATGGGATAACAGACGATACAACAGATGGATATAAAGTACATCCAGCGTTTAATTTTGGCGGAGAACAGCTATCAGGAATATGGGTAGCCAAATTTGAAGCAAGTAATGATGGAAGTGGAAAAGTACAAGTTAAACCTGGAATAACAAGCTGGAGAGCTATAAATATAGATTCTATATTTACAGTAGTTAAAGCAATGCAAGCGGTGGGTAATCAATATGGAATAAGCAAAAATGCAGATGTAGTCGATACACATATGATGAAAAATAGTGAATGGGGAGCAGCAGCATATTTGACAGAAGCAATAAGAGATAAAGATGAAATAGCAATAAATAGTGATGTTAGCAACTACACAGGTGGAAGCAGTACGATAGCAACAATATATGGAACAAACAAGGAACAAAGCACTACAGGAAATGCATATGGGATATATGATATGAGTGGAGGGGCACATGAGTACGTAGCAAGTTATATGGGAGGAGGGACTTTGACATACGGAGGAACCCTTGTTGCTGCTAATACAAAATATAAAGATGTATTAGCAGATGCAATATCAACAGATAAACAGACAAACTACTTAGCCACAGAAGGACAGACGGATGGATGGGCGCTACATGAAGTAATGACATCAGGTGTAGGGACGGTAGTATCACCATTCCTAGGATACGGTGACGCTCAAAGTTTTGTAGATACGACGGTCCCAGTTTTTGTACGTGGTGGTGCATATGATGGGTCAACTAATGCAGGTATTTTTAATGGTATGAGTTCTACTAGTGGTTCAAATGCTGCTATTTCATTCCGTCCGGTTTTGCTTGGGTTTGATACGGAATCATTTGTAATCGAAGCAAATACACCAGATGTAACAAATGCAAGCAGTATAACATACACGATACAATTTAGCCAAGCAGTAACGGGCTTTGATATAAATGACATAATAGTAACAAATGGAACAAAAGGAGCGTTTACAGCAGTAGACAGTGATACATATACATTAAATGTGACTAATAGCGGTCCATGTGTGCAAGTAGTAACAGTCGATGTAGGAGCATGCCAATATCCTAGCGGAAGTGGCAATGTGAGCGTAAGTAAAACAATAACAATAATAGTATTAAATGAAGCAAATGATCCACAATTATCTATTGGAATGACACCGACCATATTTGATACGAGTGACTTTAGGAATGCAACAGCACAAGAAATAACAGATAAAACATGGTATAACTATTCACTAGATACAGATCAAAGTGTAGCAGATAGAGTAGCAAATGAAAAATGGGCAAATGTAAAACTGGTAGATGGAAGTATATTTGTATGGATACCAAGATATACATACAAGATAACAGGGGATAGCACGACAGCAGATGTTTTAGATGATAAAATAAAGATAAAATATAGTAAAGGAACAATAGACGATACAACAGATGGATATAAAGTACATCCAGCATTTACCTTTGGGACAGAACAGCTACAAGGAATCTGGGTAGCCAAATTTGAAGCAAGTAATAATGGAAGTGGAAAAATACAAGTAAAACCTGCATTAGTAGACTGGAAAAGTATAACTGTAGATGCTATGTTTACAGCAACTAGAGCAATGCAAGCGATAGGTAACCCATATGGAATAAGCACAGACGCAAATGTAATCGATACACATATGATGAAAAACAGTGAATGGGGAGCAATGGCATACTTAACAGAATCAATTAGGGATGGAGATGAAATAGCAGTAAATACTGATGCTAGTTACTACACAGGCGGAAGTAATACGATAGCAACAGTATATGGAACAAACAAGGAACAAAGTACTACAGGAAATGCATATGGAGTATATGATACTAGCGGTGGAGCATATGAATACATAGCAAGTTATACAGGAGTAGGTAATTCCACATACGGAGCAAGCCTTATTGCTGCTGATGCAAAATACAAAGATTTACTACCAGAAGCAACATCAGCAGACTCACAAACAAACTATGCAGCCACAGAAGGACAGACTGAGGGATGGGCATTACATGAAGTAATGATAGCAGGAACAGGAAACAGTACATTCCTAGGGTACAGTGATTATCAATCTTTTCCACAAAGTGCATCCCCGGTCTTTATACGTGGACTTTTAAATACTCAAGGGATCAATGCTGGAATTTTTTCAAATCTATGTGGTAGTGGTTCAGCAAACACTACTGTTTCATTCCGTCCAGTTTTGATTAGATTTAATACTGAATTTTTTGAAATCGAAGCAGATACACCAGATACAACAAATGCAAGTAGTATAACATACACAATACAATTTGGCGAAGCAGTAACGGGCTTTGACACAAATGATATAACAGTAACAAATGGGACAAAAGGAACGTTCACAGCAGTAGACAGTGATACATATACATTAAATGTGACTAATAGTGGACCATGTGAGCAAGTAGTAACAGTAGGTGCAGGAGCATGTCAATATATAAGTGGAAATGACAATGTGAGCGTGAGTAAAATAATGACAGTAACAATATTAAATCAAGCAAATGCTCCACAATTAGCAACGGGAATGACACCGATTATTTTTGATACAAGTGACTTTAGAAATGCAACAGCACAGGAAATAACAGATGCGTCATGGTATAGCTATAGAGTAGATTTAGATCAAAATGTAGTAGATAGAGTAGGAAATGAAAAGTGGGCAAATGTAAAACTGGCAGATGGAAGTATGTTTGTATGGATACCAAGATATACATACAAGATAACAGGTGATAGCACCACGACAGATACCTCAGACGATAAAATACTGATAAAATACAGTAATGGAACAATAGACGATACAACAGGTGGATATAAAGCACATCCAGCGTTTACATGGGACGGAGTAACACAGTTATCAGGAATCTGGGTAGCTAAATTTGAAGCAAGTAATAATGGAAGTGGAAAGGTACAAGTAAAACCTGGAATAGTAAGTTGGCAGAGTATAACTGTAGATGCTATATTTACAGCAACTAGAGCAATGCAAGCTGTGGCTAACCCATATGGAATAAGCACAGACGCAAATGTAGTCGATACACACATGATGAAAAATAGTGAATGGGGTGCAATTGCATACTTAACAGAATCAATAAGAGATAAAGATGAAATAGAAGTAAATAGTAACGCTAGTTATTACACAGGTGGAAGTAATATAATAGCGACAGTATACGGGACAAATAAGGAACAAAGTACTACAGGGAATGCATATGGAGTATATGATATTAGTGGTGGGGCATATGAATTCTTAGCAAGTTATATAGGGGTTAATGATTCCGTATACGCAACAAGCCTTGCTACTGCTGCTGCAAAATATAAAGATGTACTACCAGCAGCAACAACAACAGATCGACAAGCAAACTACCTAACCACAGAAGGGCAGACAGATGGATGGGCGCTACATGAGGTAATGACAGCTGGAACAGGAAATAGTACATTTCTAGGATACAGTGATTATCAAAGTTTCCCAGAAAGTACGACACAGATGTTTGCACGTGGAATTTTAAATACTGGAGGGGTTAGTGCTGGGATTTTTGGAACTTTAAGCGCTAATTCTACAGCAACGGCGACTGTTTCATTCCGTCCAGTTTTGCTTGGACTTGAATCATTTACAATCAAAGCTAATACACCGGACACAACAAATGCAAGCAGTATAACATACACAATACAATTTAACCAAGCAGTAACAGGGTTTGATATAAATGACATAACAGTAACGAATGGAACAAAAGGAACCTTCACAGCAGTAGACGGTGATACATATACAATAGATGTGACTAATAGTGGGTCATG
>C687J13239_1000822_pt1 | contig 14479 bp, 9 predicted proteins | sample RifGroD2_FD_13239 | JGI IMG/M metagenome (IMG submission 13239) | reverse complement strand
GATCGGATCCTCCGGCATCGAATCCGATGCGGCAGCCTTCAAGATGTCTTCCGAGTGGCTTAGATTCTTCATTAGAAACCAGAAGTACATGAGGGTGAGCTAGTTCAACTGAAAATTCATGTTCATAGATCCTACTCATGAATTCACGATCAAATTCACGCAAACCATTCCTTGAATAAACTGACTTAAGGTATGATCCTATTGAATCAGGACCTGAAAAGACTATTTTCCATCCGCCCTTGATCCAAAGAAGCGCTTTAATCAGACGTTCGATATAAAAACAGTTCGCTTCATATTCATTTTCTTCATCACTGAAGACAAAGGTATTAAATACGGAGGTTGTTCCTTGAGTTCTTTCGATTAAGATGGTTACGGGAACTGGATTGGATGAACGCATGACTGCTTGCTGGTAATTCTTAATCGCGAGAACAGGAGGCATGAAGCCAGGATCAAGTTCTGAGATGATTTTAGGTGTTTGATTGTATTTGAATGGATTCATAGGAGAAACATCTTCTTTCCGAGGTGATTGATAGTGTCATGAAATGATAACCTATTCTTATCTTACTTTGAATGATAAAGAATTACAACCTTGTGTACAAGATACATGCGTGTTTTGTCGCAAATGAAAAATTTTTTTCAGGTTAAAGAATCGGTAAATCAAAAAGCGTGCGACATCTTCATATCGCATGCTTTGATTTTGATTACGATAAAAAATTTTTATGTAGTAGTAGGTATTGATGTTCCTTCAGCCGAGAAGTTATGATCGGGCATGGTTTCAAGAGTTACACTCCATCCTGAGAAGGTGAATCCATCAGGTAATGTGGGTACTGGATAAGTAATTGTATCTCCATATAAATAACCCTGTTCAGCATAAACCAATCCATCAAGATAGTAAGTTATATAATAGGTAGTCTTTACATAATCCCCTGTGATGATCAAATCATGACCTGGCATTGTGGTAAAACTGTTATCCCATACAAAGTCGTGACCTACCATTGGTTCCATGCCTGGCATATTGATGATGGCTCCATATTCCACAGATGGATATGTTTCATAAACAGCGCCTTGATACATCCAAGTGATGGTGTAGCTATTGACTGAATAAATCGCGTTGATAATCCGATTTCCATTCACTAGGAAATCTGTGGTATCCCATGAAACAAAGGTATGACCTTCTTTGGTTGGATATTCTGGAGAAGTGATGGTTGTTCCCGGTTGAACGATTTCTTCTAAGTAAACCTCTTCACCTGACATCCAGGTTACCAAGTAACCAAATGTAATTAAAGTGATGGTGACTTCAGTTTGTTTACCAGAAGAATCTGTGACAGTGATCTTATATCCTTCTTGGGTGAGCAAATCAGTGATAAGAACAGGTTCACCATTCTTGGTAATCATATCAACTGTAGGAACAAGTTCTCCATCAACATTATCTATAATTGTGATTTTCTTTAGTAAATCTTCAACAGTACTATCCAAAGGCATTTCAAGTTCATCAATCGTTTCAGTCCATTGATAAATCTCTTCATCATTTTCTATACTGATTTTTGGTGCGAAGCCATCAATTGGATAAACAGAAACATTCAAGATACCTTCGTTCAAATAAACATCAACGCTCCTTGATACCTCAAGCACTGGATCCGATATTTGCCAACTGAATTCTGCATAATCATTAACATTCCATGGAACTGGATTGGAAATTCTTAAGAATCCATCCGGAGTGACTTTTCCGAAGAAAGCTACCAATTGATACTGACCAAAATCAAGATCTGGTCCCGGAATTTGAAAGGATAGATTTCCATTGAATGTCAGTGTTTGTCCTGTATAGACTTGTGGAATCTCATGATTCAGTTCAATCAATTTACCACCGATTTGAAGTGCATAATATATGCTATAGGATTGATTGTTTTGTAAAAGTGGAGATTGGTTTAAAGTTCCTACCAGACCTGAAGTATTGACCACGCTTGAAGGCATCGTGATCGAACCCGTTAAGTGTGATGATGTATCAATCAAACTAATCGCATCCAAATCATTTTTAGAAGGTAGTTCACTAAAGCTGATTTCATCTAAATCATTCACCATTTGGATCAATACTGTTCTGATGCTTAAATAATTGGTGATGAATGCTTCAGCAGCAACCAATTGTTCAAAACTTCCATACATGTCAGCTGGTCCGCCCATCACATCATTCATCACTGATATTTTTCTACCAATGGTTTCATGGTTTTCATAAACATATCCCAACTCATTAAATAACAATGCAGTATCTCCAAACTTATATATTAATCCAACATCTTCAAAATAAACAGTCAGCATTTCAACAAGCTCAGCAATCGTTGTAGCATCCACATAAAGCGATGCCATGCCATAGTAATTATGATAATAGTCATAATCCCTATATCCTTCGCTTCCGATTATCACGCGAACACTTTGAAGCGTGACATCTCCGGTAACAGAACCTCTATTTCCATAATAACTGCCTTTCGAAGTTCTAAATCCAGCAGTCACTTCAACATCCCATACATCCATGACCCACCAATCCGGCATCGTTTGAAAGCCTTCATCAATTAAAAATGCTTGGGTAGATTCTGAATCTTGATTTTCTTGGTACATTCCACCTTCTTCAACCAATAATGCTTCCACACCATTCATGGATGGAAGGCACAGATCAACGATAAATCCACCATCAAACATTGGATAAATCGTGAGGACATCTGTTGAGGCATCCGGAGAATATACCGTCATGATTGGATTTTCTGGATAGTAGATGAGTTCTCTTACATCATCAATTCCTGGTTGAATGGTGTACCATCCGTAATCGCCTGATACCATGTGCATGTTATTATCATAATACTCAAAGAAGCCTTCATCGTTTAAATTGATTCCACGATAATGATGCATATCTTCTCTAGGTAGATATTGCTCATCCAGCCAAATCGCGTAATAATTAAAATCACGTCCAGCAACAGAATTATGATATCCTAAAACACCTGGATATCCTGGAACTGTGGGGTCTGTATAGATTTGTTCAACCCAGTTTTCAATCACTTCTTCGCCATTCGCGTTATAGTAAACATAAATTTTTTCATAGGAAGTAATGGAGGAAGGAGCATATGCCCAGATCGTATAGAGTTCTACTCGATCTAGTTCTTCATCGTAGTGCAGCAGATACTTAAAATCGTCCTGAGTGACCCATGTATCAACAACCGTCAAATGATCAACCGCCCAGTCGGCACGGCTTCTTGCTTGTGATGTCACCTGGCCAGTGACATCATATAGATTGTTTAAGGCATGAGAATTATATGAGGTTAAGGTCTGTGTGATGACATGATAGCCATCAATGATTGCTGGCATTTGATAAAGATTTTTATGAAAAAGGTATTGTTGCCAGTAGGTATGAGGAATGTAGTTTGAAGGATCATAAGGATCTGAAACGTCTAGTGTAGTTGCTTGATTCAAGATGGAAGATAGAGTTCTGGAACGATGTGTGGATTGTGTTTCAGAGGCTTCAGAAAATATCGTATCCAAATCAATTTCAAACTGAGCATTTTCCAATCTATCCAAAGAAATCAAGAGCTCATCAGCGTTATCTAATCCTGCAATGGGCGTGCCTGTATATTGATAGATTGCATAAACTTCCAAATTATTTTGGACATTGGTAAAAGGAATGTCCCACCCAATAAAGTTATAATTAACAACGGATAATGGAACTGGAGCAGTCGCTGTCCCACCCCTTGGCACAGTGACTGTTTGAATCAAAATACCGTTGAATCCAAAAAATGTAACCGTATAGGTTTCTGATTGCATCATGCCTAGATTGAGCATAGACTGGTCAGAGAATGTAATGATGAGTTCATTTTGAGAATTTAGGATAGCATTGATGATAGTGCGTGTTTGCCCTATCGATAAGGAATCGATCCAAGCTTGATAGGTTCCGATGAATCCCAAAGATTCAACAGCATAATCATAATAATCCGTCAAGAGATCCGTCATGGCTTGATTGATCAGTTCAATCGTGATTGGAATGGTGAACCCCATATAAGTCACGACGATATCATGTTCTCCCACAATAGAAAGCTTAGCCAGATCCAAAGATTCAATCATGCTTTCTGTGATAACCACTCTAACCTCTGAACCATCTGAATAGGTAACAACGAGTTCAAGATCAGATAGTGAAAAATCAGAAATCTCAATCGGTTCAACAAGCAGTGTCTGATCTACAACAACAGATGAAATAGTCAAGTCTTCTGGAACTTCACATCCAAACAAGAATAATAACGTCATTAAAGCAATCATCATCACTTTAATGTAATGTAAATTCTTCATGTCATCCTCCTGGAAATAATCGATTTTATCAAGTTCATCTTATCATAGAATGCGATTGATAACAAGATTTTTTCTAGATTTGATGTGTTAATAAAGACATAGTAACCAGGTTTGATGGTATCGCGACTAAAGATGAAGGATGATGAATGAAAGTAGAAAAGTTAATGCTTATCGTCACATCTTAAAAAAATGCCAACCGATTGGGATGAATTGTTTCATCGTTCGGCAAGCATCGTTTTAAAGTTTATTCTTTCTACTTCAGGTCCTTATATGAAAACCATGAGCAATCTTTACTAAATATATCATGTACTCCATAGGCGTTGAACAAACTATGCTTCTGGTATACTGACATAAAATGTGGTGTGGTCATCAATCTGACTATCAAAAGTAATCGTTCCACCAAATTTTTCGACAATTTTTTTAGTAATGGATAACCCGACTCCACTGCTTTGTTTATATCTGGATTTTTCAGCAACAAAGAATGTTTCAAAAATACGATCTTGATCTTCAATGCTGATTCCATATCCATAATCGGTGATTTTAAATAGAATGTCTGTTCCGCTTTTTTTTAATGAAATTTCAATTTTCCCATCACTTTTTGAATATCTTATCGAGTTATCAATAAGATTTTGCCAAATTTGATACGTGAACTCTTTATTGCTCACAACTTTTATTTCTTCCAAATCAAGTACAAACTCTATTTTTTTAGCTTCCCATTCAAGCTGCATCATCTGTATGACTGTCCTGATTTGTTCTGCCATATTGTATGAATCTTCTTTCTTCATAGCCAATGTGCTGTCTAATTGAGATAATTGAAGCATGCTTTTCGACAAGCTGTTCAATCTTGTTGATTCGTTGACGATAATCTTTGAATACTCTTCAATTTCTTCTACACTCAAATTTCCTGATGATATCAACTCTGCATAACCTCTGATCGCGCTGATTGGTGTTTTTAATTCATGAGAAAAGTTCTTAACAAATTCTTTATTTAAATATTCATTCGCTTTGAGTGATGCAATCATTTTGTTAAAATCTTCTGCCAGGTTAGAAACTTCGTCTTTCCCTTCAAGCACCAGATGAACATCAAAATTACCTGAAGCAACCTGCTTGGTTGCTTCATTTAGTTTTTTTAATCGTTTAATCAGTATTAAATTCATGGCGTATGCAAATAACATCAACGTCAGAAATGCAGTAAGCGCCATCCCAATCAGAAATACTTCAGATTCAAATATTTCACGAGCAGGTAAGCTTCTTAACATGTAAATGATGAATCTAGGTATGATTGCTGTGATGAAAAAAATGATGAAGATTGAAATGATAATTTTTACAGATATTTTTCTCATTTTACTACCGCCTTATAACCAAGACCTCTTACCGTAACAATCGTGTAATCCTCACAATTGATTTGTTCCCTGAGTCTTTTGATATGTGTATCGACTGTTCTATCATAGGATTCCGAATCGAATCCCCAGATTTCATTCATCAATTGTTCTCTTGTAAATATTTGGTTCGGGGAAGAGAGTAATTTGAAGAGGAGCAGAAATTCTTTTCTTGTCAATTCAATGGATTCTTGATTCATTACACAGGTACTGCTCTTATAATCAAGCGTGATATGCGGCATGACTATTTTATTTTCACTTGCAATTTTATATCTTCTAAGTAAAGATTTGATTCTGAGCATCATTTCNTTCATATCAAACGGTTTGACAATATAATCATCTGCTCCGCTCATGAAACCTTTTTCCTTATCCGAATAGGTTTCAAGTGCAGTTAGCATGAGNATAGGAATATCGANGTTCACACTTCTNATTTTAGAAGAAAGCGTNAATCCATCCATGATCGGCATCATNACATCAGTGATCACAAGATCCAAATGTTCATTTTGAAAAATTTCAAATGCTTTGATGCCATTTTCCGCTTCAACAATTTGATATCCTTGTCTTAACAAATAGTGAATGATGAGTTTGCGAATCGATGGATCGTCTTCTACAACCATTATTTTTAGCATGGATGTTCCTCCCTTCCTTTTGTTTAAATTATACCATTTTATTCGGTTCTAAGTGCAATGACTGGGTCTTTTCTAGCTGCGATGCTGCTAGGAACCAAACCAGCAATGAATGTCAATATGGTAGACAAAACAATCAAAATGAATGCATTGGTTATGGTTAACACAGCTAAATTATTAACCCCGACAAACCTGTTGATGATTAAGTTTACTGGAATGTTTAAAAGAAGGGCTAACCCAATACCTAATATACCTGAACCTAAACCGATTAAAATTGTTTCCGCATTGAATATTCTTGAAATATCTTTTTTACGTGCGCCTAAACTTCTCATGATACCAATTTCTTTTGTTCTTTCAACAACAGAAACATAAGTGATAATTCCAATCATGATAGAGGATACAACCAATGAAATTCCAGCAAACGCTGCTAAAACAATGGTTATTGTATTGATTAATCCAGATATTGTTGATGAAATCGTATCCGCAAGATCCGTATAAACAATCACTTGCTCATCTGGTTTTCCAATGTTATATTGATCAAGATAAGTTTTTATTTCATCCTTAGCTTCAAATGATAACGGATAAATTTGAACGCCAGTTGGAGAAGCATCTCCTCCGATGGTACGCATTAAATCCTGGTAGGTAATTTGCGCATTGAATGGAAGTCCTGTTAAGACATTTTCCAATGGAGATGCGAGTTGCGCAGTGACGATATTTGAGGAGAGAGCAGAGGAAAGCATATAATCAGTCAGCATCGTTGTATATCCGATACCGACAGATAGCATCTCGCTTGCAGCATCCTCATCAATCCTCATAATGCCAACAATTTCTATGGTTGTTGCTAATGAAGAGTTATACATGGTTTCATAATCTGTTCCAGCGATAAACAAATCACCTAACATATTATAGTAAACATCATTCGGGATGATTTTAAATGTATTTCCAATAAAATCTTCAAATGCGTATGTTTCATTCACGTCAATACCAAGTGCATTTAAAACTGCGACATCCACTCTGTTTTGGCTATCAACGACAAGAATCAATTCATCATAGGCAGTAGGGTAAGTTCCAGCTAAAATATCATATTGGGTTTGAATAAATTCTGGGTTATTTGGAATTTCTGAGAATGCTCCTCCGCTTGAAAAGAATCCAAAGTCAGTTCCGCCTGTTACGATCTTAACATAACCTCCAGCTGATGTTTCCGCGACCACATTCATCGATATGGCTCTTGTATAAGATATTGAATTGTAGAGAGTTGGGTCTAGATCACTTAAATAATCTAGAAAGTCTTGATCGATAATATTCGTATGCGTGACTGTATTCGCAAAACTATCATAAGAATAAATGATGGATTCTGTTGGAAAATCACTATCGTTATTCGCTAAATCTTCCATTCGTTCTCTGGGTTGATTGAGTGCGCTCGTTCGAACTGTTTCATTAATCGTTAATGGAAACCCTGCNAGTGTATCGCTTTGCATATCATTCACATAACTGGTCATGCCTGTGGAGATGGATAGTACCAANGCGATGCCGATGATACCGATACTTCCAGCAATCGCTGTGATGAGGGTTCTACCTTTTTTAGTTAATAAGTTTTTAAAACTTGTTTTCAAGGCAGTCAGATAACTCATTGATGTTTTTTTATTGATGAGTTTATCTTTGATGTCTGATGAATTTGTCAATACTGCTGGTTTTGTGTCTTCAACGACTCTTCCATCGACTAAGCGTATGATGCGATCACTGAATTGATTGGCAATTTCAGTGTTATGTGTCACCATAATGACCAAACGATCTTTGGATATTTCTTGAATCAATTCCATGATTTGAATGCTGGTATGGCTGTCAAGGGCACCGGTTGGTTCATCAGCAAGTAAAATCTTGGGATTATTCACAAGTGCTCTCGCAATTGCCACACGTTGCATTTGTCCACCTGATAATTGGTTAGGTCTCTTATGTAAATGATCGGCTAGACCAACTTCAGTTAGAACTTTGGTTGCTCTTTCTCTTCTTTCTTGGGCAGCAACACCCGATAATCTTAATGACATTTCGACATTATCCAATACGGATAAGTGCGAGATCAGATTGTATGTCTGAAAGACGAATCCAATGGTAGCATTTCTATATGCATCCCAGTCCTCATCTTTGAAATCATTGGTGGATTTGTGATCAATGAGTAAATCTCCGCTTGTATATCGATCTAATCCACCAATAATATTCAAAAGTGTTGTTTTACCACTGCCTGATGCTCCAATAATAGCAACAAATTCATTCTTCTTGAAATTCAGTGAAACTCCGTTGAGTGCAGGAATTGGTACTCCAGCAACCAAATAATCCTTTTTTATGTTTTTTAACTGTAACATGTTTCTTTCCTCCTAATGTTATAAGATGATTATAGTCATGAATTGTGAACTCAATTTGAACTTATTGATTCAAAGGAATTATGTGAAATATCACAAAAAAAGGAACAAGGTATTTGTTCCTAATTAATCGAGATATAGTGCTATCCCTCTTATTAAATTCATTTATAAATATAGATGATTATTTAATACCTTGAATCGTAACCATTTAGGAAGATAAATTTAAGTATCGAAAAGTTCCTCCTCATTAATACCTTGACTGCATATTTGGGATCTTTTTTAATCATTTCAAGTGTGTGTTTGGATTGAGTATCTAGCTTCAAATCAAACTGTTTCAACACTTGATATGCCCTTCTATCTATCTCTATGCAAAAAGCATCATCATTCGTATATTCTTCATTTTTCTTTTCTAAGTCTGTTTTTGTAAAACATAGATCGAAATATAAAATTCCGCGATATCCAATAGTAGATATAGTTATTTCATAGTCCTCGTACATGTGATGTTGTTCCCCTATGGTAATTCCTGTCGAATCCAATTGAACTTCAATTTCATCAACCTCCATTTGGAAAGTATAAACATCTTCCTCATCTTCTTTTTTTGAACTAAAGATTTGGTTTAGTTTTTCAAGAGCAACTTCCTTCTTCAATTTTGAAGACATTATCGAAAGAATTGGAAGAATGATTATACTTGATAACAATATAATGGTTAGCATGTACGAAAGTATGCTATGAAGAGGGTTATCCACCGGAATAAAAAAACCAACAAGAAGAAAAGATAGTAAAGTAAGTACCATAATACTGTTTATCCAGGTCAATGACTTCCTGAACTTTTCTAATTTCAAAGTCATTTTTTTATACTCTTGATTCATAGTAGTTCCTTTCAGAGGATTATCTCGATTAAGGATTCATTCAATATCTAAAATTCTAGGTACTCTTGATATTCTCATAGAGTTCAACAATTTCTTGCATCCGAACGGGAATATTAATCTTTTGTGGACAATGTGTCATACATTCTCCACAGGATATGCATTGGTCTGCACGTTTATCAAGCACTATCTTCTCATACTCACGGATGAACTCTGATTTATATTTAGTAATCAAGTAGTGGTTATAGATTTTGAATAATGCTGGTATGTCAATTCCTACAGTACATGGTAAACAGTATTGGCAACTTGTACAAGGTACTGTGCTATTTTCTAAGAATATCTTTAAAGCTTGATCGATAATCTTTTGTTCCTGATCACTGATTGGAGAAAAATCAGTCATCGTTTGAATATTATCCTTGGTTTGTTCCTCATTGGACATACCGCTTAAGACAACCAAAACATTTGGTTTGCTTGCTGCATATCTAACCGCCCATGAAGCAACACTCATCTTAGGGTTAAAATCTAGATAAACATTTCTTGCTTCTTCACTTAAGCTTGCAAGAAGTCCCCCTCTGACAGGTTCCATGACGATGCATGGAACTCCATACTGTTCAATGATTTCATACTGCTTTTTAGCGTCTTGAAAACTCCAATCCAGATAATTCATTTGAATCTGGACAAAATCCCACTTGAAGGTATGAATAATCTGATCCAGTATCTCAGGCGTATCATGGAATGAGAATCCAAGATGTCTGATCTTTCCTTCTTCTTTCATTTGATATAAGAAATCCATAACACCCGGCAATTGATAAGCCTTGAAGCTATTTCTATTTAATGCATGGCATAGATAATAATCAAAGTAAGATACTTGACACTTAAGAAGCTGTTCATTGAAATATTTGACTGCATCTTCCTTAGATTGGATTAACCAGCTTGGCATCTTGGATGCCAAGTAAAAAGACTCTCTTGGATATTTCTTTAACGCTTTGCCGATGAATATCTCTGATAGTCCATTATGGTATGGATATGCGGTATCAAAGTAATTCACTCCATGGGTATAGGCATAGTCAATCATTTTATAGGCTTGAACTTCATCGATATCAGGTTTATCCTTTGATAACACAGGCAGACGCATGCATCCAAAGCCTAATAAGGATGGATTTTGAGCAATACCTTTAAATACAGTTTTTTTAGAGTAAACATTGTTTTTCATAAGGACACCTCAGATGTGGATTATATGAAAATTATAGCATTTTTCAAGCATAATGCACAACCCTATTTTAAAACCCCTGAGTCAGGGGTTAGTTCAAATGGATTATGAATCATGAATGAACATTAGGCAAATAACAAAATACCAGTGAGAATCAAATGAATTAAAACAGCTGTAATCAATAATAGGCGAATCGTTCTCTTTTCTGACTTTTCATCAAAGGATACAGCTTCAAATCCAGATTCTTTCATCTCTTTCATAAGCTTTGGTTTGTAGTAAAGATATTCTATGATGGTAAACCCAACAAGAAAGACAATCCAGGAAGTATAAACCGCCTGTTTTGTATTATTGAAACCATAGTCGGGTAAAGTCTCAGCAATCACCATTGAGAGAATAGCATAAATAGGTGTTACTATTCCAAGGTAGCTTGCTCTTCTAAAATCACTGTCAAGAAATGTAGCTGTACGATATGCTTTTTGAAGAAGCGGATTATTCGCTAAATCTTCTCTTTCATTAAGAACCAGATATTCATGCAAACGTCTGATGAAATCCCCCATATCCTTCATCGCGACGGTCAATGTTATTTTTTCTTCCGTATTGGATATAACTGTAATCCATCCACCAAAGCTTGAGAGTCTCTTTGATGATACCTTTTGAATATCCTGATAAGCAATATCAACATGTTTTTGCACATTTCGAAAATGAATTCCAGTTTCATCTACTAAAAGCTTCATCGATGTAAATCTTTTGTAGAAGAAATGCATGAAAATCATTTCAATGGTCACGATGGAAAAAAGAATCGTTACCACGATATTGTGAATATAGATAACACTGAAAATCACGAAGAAAAAAGAAAAAACAGCAACAAATGGAATGATTACAGCCAGAATAAACATATATTTTCTGTAGATATAAATTTTTTTTGAATTTTCATTCATTTCATAAGATTCCATAACATGCTCCTTATTTAAAATGTCTTTTCGTTATTTTCATACCCAACCAGCAGGCATCAATGCATCCCCATACAGAGTTAACAAGATGAGAATCATTAGTCCAATCACGAACATGATAACTGAAACTATCACATTTTTGCGTGTACTAAATCCTGATCCCCACGAAATCCGATTTTTTATGATAATCACGAGTTTGATCAGACCAATCACTAATATTAACCACCCGACGACTTGGAAAAAAACAAGAATTAACAAACCTGGTTTATCCAAAAAATAGTACATATAGTCTTCCCCTTATGGTGAGTTCATTTGAAAAATATATTAACTAACATGAATGATGTGCTGATGGATAACAGCCCTTGCGATATCAATTCGTCGCTATTTCATTACATAAGTGCGTATTTTGGGGGATACACTCCCGAATCATGTCTTTACTATTATGTTACAGCATTTTCACAATTCAGAATTTGTAAACCAGATTCTTATATTGCACCCTAGTTGAGTACAGCATCGTCGAGTGATTCCTCAATATTTCCGTCGCCAAGCATAATCCGTTCCAGTGCTTCCCCTACAAAGATCCATGCATCATCGGATCTCATAAAGGCTGCAGCAAAGAACAAGTCTTCAAGTTGCAAGTATGCGGCATTTGCTACCAACGAATTATTTTGTTGAGCGACTGTAGGATTATTTAGAAACTCTTGATATATTGCACTTGCATAAGCACTTGTCCGAACAGGTAAATTACCTGTGTTTACCGCCCAATCTGTAGTGATTTCAGTACTTGTTAAGTATTTGATGAAAAGCCAGGAAGCGAGCTGTTGTTGAATTGTTCCGGTATCGATTAAAGCAAGATCCGTACCCATTTGAAGAACTGCATTGGAATTTGATATCTCGCCATGATGCGGAATTGGAGCAACTCCAATTTCAAAAATAGGCATTCCTGTTATTGAGTCTAAAGGGGGAATGTTATACCTAATATCTGCAGTTGAACTGATCATGATGAATGTTTTTTGTTGCATGAATGGATTCGTACCATAAGACTCATCCCAAAAGGATGGTAATGTCAAATGATTTTTGTTTGTTTTTAAAAAGTTCATTGCAGAAAGTGTATTGGTATCATCGACCCATAAACAAGAACCTGTCATGTCATCATAGTTTAGACTTGTATATGCTCCTTGAAATTGTTTGATGAATGTTATAAATGCATTATTTGGTGAGTCATAGACAACAGGAATGACTTGATTGATATTATTAAATTGGGCACCGTAATTTTTAAGTTGGGCAGATGCTGCAATGATATCCTGCCAAGTTTCCGGGACAGCAAGATCTAACGCATCAAAAGCTGTTTTATTATAGATCATCACTTCTGTTCTCTTTGAAAATGGGAGTGCATAATAAGAATGGTTTAAATCATACTGGCTGCTCTCTTCTCTAAATGATAATAAAATATCGTCAAGGGCATCCAAATCATTAAGTCCCCATAATGAGTTTTCAATAAAAGGATTGAGTTGAAGTAAGAAATCCCCATGAGTATACTCAGCAGTATGATATGAAGTTGCTTGTATGATGTTGGGTAATGCTCCCCCACCGAAGACAGTTGAATTGAAAGCAGTATTTATACCATCAACATTGCTGTACCCTGTAGGAATATTGACTGTAATATTTGGATATAATTCCTTGAAGGAATCTGCATACCCCTGTAGCAATGTTCGACTCGATGTTTTTTCTGCATGCCACAAAGTGATAGATATTGGATCTGTCGTCAGTTCCAGAGTATTCGCCCATTTTGCATAGAGTGTAAAATCATTTTCTGGCATGGTAGTGAATGTATATGGCAATGTATAGTCGTCATCTAGATACCAACCTTCAAAAACAAAAAAGCCATCTTTGGTAGGATTTGCAGGCTGTTGAATCGATTCTTGATATTCAGCTTGGATTGGATCGACCGCTGTTCCCCCCATGGAATCAAATGTGATGGTGTATTCCAAAACGTTTATATTAATTGCCCATTTTGCGTAAACAGTCATTTCACTTGAACGATGCGTTTCTGGTAATTTGCCAGCTGTTAATTGTTCTTGGAATGTTTCGTTATCCCAAAACCAACCTTCAAATGTAAATCCGTTTTTTGTTGGTTCATTAGGTAAATTGATTGAATCGCTTATGACTGTGATCGATGATACCTGAGATCCTCCGTTAGAATCAAACGTTAATGTGTATTCTTCTGTCTCGGTGCAAGAAAATAAAAATAGACCCATCAATAAGGTTATGCTAAACAAAACTAATAATTTTAAAGTATTCATTGAATGCCCCCTGTATAGGAATTGGTTTGGTTTTATTATATCATTCAATTCTAAATTACAAATAATATTTTTTATGGATTGATGACGAGAAATTCGGTGAGAAATAGAAATGAAGATATAAAAAGCAATCCTTTTGGACTGCTTTCATTGATGTATTATTTGATTTCATATAACTTTTCAATGCTTATCAAATGATTATACTGTTGGATTCAATATACCCTCAATCACATCAATCAAGAGTTGTGCTGATTTCTGATGCGTGATGAAGCTGGCGTGATTATTCGCGCCTGCTAAATCTCCATCATCTCCAACTTGTTTGATAATCACCATATGAACAAACGCCTTATCTAATGCACTCAGTTGATTGATGACCTCATTGGCTGCTGTGCCATTTTGTGATCCCTCAGTCATTGTCCAAAGGATATGTGCTTCAGGAGCATCTTCTCTGAGTTTAAAAATGAAATC
>C687J13239_1000804_pt1 | contig 14720 bp, 14 predicted proteins | sample RifGroD2_FD_13239 | JGI IMG/M metagenome (IMG submission 13239) | reverse complement strand
TGGGTGTCAGGCACTTCCAGCCATAGCGCGCCGAAGCTGCCGGGCAGGGCGGCGACGGCGGCGAGAATCGGGGTGAGGCGGTCGCGTTCCGGCAATGCGGCAATGGTGTGATGCAGCCGGATCAGCTGGCGCGCGAAGATCAGCTCGCGGTAAGACGGCTTCTGTTCGTTGAGCGCGACGGCGACGTAGCCGCTGTCGGCGACGATGGCTGGTTGCTCGATACCGATGATGGGTTTTTGTTGCATCGCCTGGCGCAAGGCTTCCTGCGCGCAATCCTGCTCGAAGCCGGGGCGGCAATACAGCAGCCAGTTGGTGTTTGTAGATTTTTTAGTTTCGGCATAACGCGGCTTTGCCGCATTAGCCTCCGCTGAAACTCCATTTGTGTTTGTTGGTCGAGTCGTTTTCATCCTCGCATTGTGGCACAGGTTGGGGTGGCAAGCCCGAAGGTGGTAATATCCGCGCCTCTTTTTTGGCGGCAAGGCAATGGGCAAACGTTACGATTTGATCGTGTTCGACTGGGACGGCACGGTGATGGATTCGACTGCGGTGATCGCGGGTTCGATCCAGGCGGCATGCCGCGACTTGGGCTTGACGGTTCCCGACGATGAAACCGCGCGCCATGTGATCGGCCTGGGTTTGATTCAGGCATTGCGCCATGCGGTGCCGGACGCGCCGGAGTCCATGTATGAGCCGCTGGTGGCGCGTTACCGCCATCATTTTCTGATACAGGATGCGGCGATTCCGCTGTTCGCAGGCGCGCGCGAGACGCTGGCGGAGTTGCACGGCGAGGGTTATTGGCTGGGGGTGGCGACCGGCAAGAGCCGCATGGGGCTGGATAGGGTGCTGGAATCCACCGGCCTGAAGCAATACTTTCACGCCACGCGCACGGCGGATCAGACTTTCTCCAAACCCAATCCGGCCATGCTGTTTGAACTGTTGGATGAATTGGCGGTCACTGCCGGGCGCGCGCTGATGATCGGCGATACCACACACGATGTGCAGATGGCGCAGAATGCCAAGGTGGATGTGGTGGCGGTGGGACACGGCGCGCACCCGCCGGAGCAGTTGCAGGAATTGAATCCGCTCGCGCTGGTGAAAGATTTTGCGGAATTGCGCGCGTGGCTGAAAGCCAACGCTTGACAACTTATTGAAGGAATTGCGATGTCGGATCAAAACAACAACTGGGAACGCGGCGTGCTGGAGAAGCTGGCGATGTCGGCGGTTCAGGAGCAGCGCCGCGCGCGGCACTGGGGCATCTTTTTCAAGGCGCTGACCTTCGGCTATCTGTTCATCATCCTGTTTCTGGTGATGGGTTGGATGGGCAAGTCCGAGCAGGCGCTGAGCACCGGAAAACATACCGCACTGGTGGACATGCAGGGGGTGATCGCACCGGACAGTCAGGCGAGCGCCGACAACCTGATTCCCAGCCTGCAGGATGCGTTCGAGGACAAGAATACGCAGGGCGTGATCCTGCGCATCAACAGCCCCGGCGGCAGCCCCGTGCAGGCCGGGCAGATCAACGACGAGATCCACCGCCTGCGCGCCAAGTATCCGGCCATTCCGCTGTATGCGGTGGTCGAGGACATCTGCGCCTCCGGCGGCTATTACGTGGCGGTGGCGGCGGACAGGATTTTTGTCGACAAGGCCAGCCTGATCGGCTCGGTCGGCGTGCTGATGGACGGCTTCGGCTTTACCGGCACGATGGAGAAACTCGGCGTGGAACGCCGCCTGATTACCGCCGGCGCCAACAAGGGCTTTCTCGACCCATTCTCGGCGGCCAATCCGGCGCATCAGGAATACGCCAAACAGATGATCACCGAAATCCATCAGCAGTTCATCGACGTGGTGAAGCAGGGGCGCGGCAAGCGCCTCAAGGAAACGCCGGACACCTTCAGCGGTCTGGTGTGGAACGGACAGAAGGGTATAGAGATGGGCTTGGCGGATGGATTCGGCAGCCTGGAATCGGTGGCGCGCGATGTCGTCAAGGCCGAGAAGATCGTGGACTTCACGACGAAGGAAAATTTCGCGGATCGTCTGGCGAAACGCTTCGGCGCGGGCGTGGCGAGCGCGATCGGATTCTCGGCACAGGGCGGCGCTTCATTGCGCTAGTGCAGTTTTTCCATTAGGGGAAACGCCGTTGTAGGAGCGCAATTTATTGCGCGGCAGGCCAAAATCGCGCAATAAATTGCGCTCCTACACAGCATGGTCGGCCTAATGGAAAATCTGGGGTTAGCGCAGCAACGGCTCCAGCTCCTTCAGCACATTGCGCATCAGCAGCGGCTGCGCCTCTTTCGTGGGATGCAGGTTGTCAGCCTGGAATTGCTGCGGCGCAACGCCCTCGAATAAAAACGGCAGCAGCCTGACGCGGTATTTTTTCGCCAGCTTCGGGTACATCTTCCCGAACTGCGCAACGTAAGGCTCGCCGTAATTCGGCGGCAGCCTCATGCCGACCAGCAGCACCTTGGCGCGGGCAGCGCGGGCCTCCCCGATGATCCTGCCCAGATTGGCCTCGATGTCGGTGGCGCGGTAGCCACGCAGCCCGTCGTTTGCGCCCAGCTCCACGATCACCACCGCCGGGCGATGCTGCCGCAACGCCTCGGCGATGCGCTGTCGCCCGCCCTGCGTGGTCTCGCCGCTGATGCTGGCGTTCACCACGCGATAGTCCGGATGGCTGCGCGCCAGTTCCTGCTGCAGCAGGGCAGGCCAACTTTCCGCTACTGCGATGCCGTATCCGGCTGATAAACTGTCGCCGAACACTAGGATGTTTTTTGCGGCATGGGCGGAAAGCGGCAGCCACAGCGCGGCAACCAGCAGGATAATTTTCAGGGGTAGAGTTTTCATGGCGACGATTGTGCAGGCAGTTGAACTGACCAAGCAAGTGTTAAGCCCATCCTTAGACGGCAGAGGCCAGCCGCTGACCATCCTGCAACAGGTCAGTTTTGCGGTCGAGGCGGGCGAGAGTCTCGCGATTCTCGGCGCGTCCGGTTCCGGCAAATCCACCCTGCTCGGCCTGCTCGCCGGGCTGGACATGCCGAGCAGCGGCAGCGTGCTGCTCGACGGCAACGACCTGTTCGCGCTGGACGAGGACGGGCGCGCGCGGCTGCGCGGCGCGGCGGCGGGCTTCGTGTTCCAGTCGTTCCAGTTGCTGCCCGCGCTGAATGCGCTGGAAAACGTCATGCTGCCGCTGGAACTGCAAGGCAGAGCCGACGCGCGCGAACGCGCCGAGGTATCGCTGCGCCAGGTGGGGCTCTCCGCCCGCGCCCACCACCTGCCAAAACACCTCTCCGGCGGCGAACAGCAGCGCGTCGCGCTGGCGCGCGCCTTCGTCACCCAGCCAAAAATCCTGTTCGCCGACGAGCCCACCGGCAACCTCGACGCCGCCACCGGCGCGCAGGTCATCGAGCTGATGCTGGAACTCAACCGCGCGCAGGGCACGACATTGATATTGGTCACACACGACGAAGCGCTGGCGCGGCGCTGCGGCAGGCAGTTGCGGCTGGAGGCGGGGCGGGTGCAGTGAATTTGCCGATGAGTTAGAACGGCAGGGTATATCCCTAAGCCGGACGAGCCGGAACCAAAAAGGTACCGCGTAGGAGCGACCTCCAGGTCGCGATTTAACGGCTCGCGGACTGGAGCCCGCTCCTACGGTGATTGGCTGCGCATCATAATTCTTGTCACGTTTTGACATCATTTGGCTGGTAAGAGACTAAAAACGGCTACCAGTCCACGAAATGGTTCTCGCAGGGATATTGCCCTTGGGCAATAACTCGCAATAACACGAAATTCACGAAAGAAATCTCTTGGTTGTGCAGAGATAGAATCGCCTGGCGGGCGATATTTGGAAATGACGTTATCCACTCGAGTTCGGTCGTATTTTTCGTGCATTTCGTGTCTTTCGTGGATAAATGTTTTTTTCGGGTTCACTGCAACCCGTCACATATGCCCACAAACCTAGAATTTTGACCGCAGCGCCGCGCGTCTGCCGCGCCTGACGTTCACCCCGGCCAGGATCGCCAGTCCCGCGACAAAATAGCTGCCGGTGATCAATATCGCGAGGCGATGGTCGCCTTGCGAAATCCAGCTCACGAGGCCGTAAGTCAGCGGCCCCAGTATTGACGAGAGCTTGACCGACAGCCCCCATAGCCCGAAGAACTCGGCGCGCCGCGTGGCCGGGCTCAACAGTCCAACCAGCGCGCGCCCGGCGGACTGGCTGGCGCCCATGCAGATTCCCGCGAGGTTCGCCGCGGCCCAGAACATCCCTGCGTCCTGCGCGCCCCATGCCAGGATGACCACGGCGATCCAGCCGGCCAGCGTCAAGGCGATGAGGGGAATATGGCCGATGCGGTCTTGCAGGTGGCCGAACAGGAAGGCGCCGATCGCGGCGGTGATGTTGACCACGAGGATCAGCATGATGGTCTGCCGGGTCGTGAAGTGCATCGCCTGCTGTGCGTAGATCGCGGCGAGCGTGATCACCGCCTGGACGCCCGCCTGGTAAAACACCGTGCAGATCAGGAAGCGCCGCAGGTCGCGGTAATGCCTCGCGTGCCTGATGGTTTTCCCGAGCCGCGCGAAGGATTCCTGGATCAGGTTCAGCCCCTGCAAATGGGGTTGCGGCACGGCGCGTTCCTTGAGGAACAGGAAAACAGGCAGGCTGGAAATCGCGAACAATGTGGCGGTGATCAGCATGGTCACCGGCACGAAGTCCGCCGCCTGCTGGCCCTGTCCCTGCGCCCAGGTCACATAAGCGAGGCAGGCGCCGAGGCTCACCAGCCCGCCGACATAACCCAGGCTCCAGCCCCATCCCGACACCCTGCCGAGCGCATGTCCGCGCGCCAGTTCCGGCAGGAAGGCGGCCACCAGATTTTCGCCGCTGCCGTAAAAGAAATTGGAAAGCACGATCAGGAAAATCGCGAGCCACAGGCTGTCTGGCCCGGCCAGCGCGAGCAGCGCGGTGAAAAACACGCAGCCGACAGTGGTCAGCGCGAGCAGCTTTTTCTTCGCGGCATACGCATCCGCGTAAGCCCCGATGAGCGGCGCGGTGAACATGATCGCGGCGTAGGAAACCGCCAGCGCGGCCGTCCACGCGAACGTCGCCCATGGCTGGTTGCTTGCCACCACCGAGACGAAATAGGCATTGAATATCGCGGTGATGACCACCGTGGTATAGCCGGAGTTGGCGAAATCGTACATTGCCCAGGCCCAGACTTCGCGGGGGGTGACGGTTTTGGCAAGGGAAGGGCGCATGGTTTTTCTTGACTGCCGGGGACGGCTGGGGGGATATTGTTGACCATTACCGCCGTGAAAGTAAAACGGCATGCGTGGCGAGAATCTTCTTTTTCGAACAATCAAGTAAGGGAGCGCCTGGTGAACGCGATGAATGACCCCTCTGGTACATTGCTGGCAACCGTCCGGAAGCTCGCGGCCGAGCTGCACGCGCGCCCCGAGGAAGCCATTCAGGTCGCGCTGGACAGCTCGCTCGAACGCGACCTAGGCTTCGACAGCCTCGGGCGGGTGGAGCTGCTCACGCGCCTCGAACAGGTCTTCGGGGTCAGTCTGCCGGAACGGGTGCTGGCCACCGCCGAAACGCCGCGCGATCTGCTGCAGGCGGTGCTGGCCGCCACATCCCGCGACACGTTACTGGCGCAGCCAGCCGCTCGCGGGAGCGGGTGTGAGGCGGCCATTCCCGCCCCGGATGCTTCGCAACGCCGTGTCATGGCCGCTTCCCCCGCCGCCGCGCCGGACACGCAGCGGGTCGAGGCGCCGGCCTCGGTGCAGGCCGAACCGGCCGATGCGCTGACGCTTCCGGAAGTGCTGGACTGGCATGTGCGCGCCCATCCGGAGCGCACGCATCTCACGCTGCAGGATGCGGAGGGCAACGAAACCTCGCTGACCTACGCCGCGCTGCGCGACGGCGCGGAACAGATCGCGGCGGGGCTGCTGGAGCGCGAATTGCAGCCCGGCCAGTCGGTGGCGATCATGCTGCCCACCAGCCGCGACTATTTCTGCTGCTTTCTCGGCGTACTGCTCGCGGGCGGCGTGCCGGTTCCGATTTACCCGCCTGCCCGCCCCTCGCAGATCGAGGATCACCTGCGGCGGCATGCGGGCATCCTCTCCAATGCGCTCGCCGCCATCCTGATCACGGTGCCCGAGGCGAAGGCCGTGGCGCGGCTGCTCCAGGCGCAGGTGGAATCGTTGCGCAGGGTGGTTACGCCGGAAGAGCTGGCCCATGCCGGGCGGGCGCCAGGAATCCCGCCCAGGCTTGAGAGCATCATGCTCAAGCCCGAGGACATCGCGCTGCTCCAGTACACCTCCGGCAGCACCGGCAACCCCAAGGGCACCGTGCTGACCCATGCCAACCTGCTGGCCAACATCCGCGCGATGGGTAAGGCGGTGCAGGTCAGCTCCACGGACGTGTTCGTGAGCTGGCTGCCGCTGTACCACGACATGGGATTGATCGGCGCGTGGCTGGGCAGCCTGTACTATGCCTTCCCGCTGGTGGTGATGTCGCCGCTGACCTTTCTGGCGCGCCCGGAGCGCTGGCTTTGGGCGATCCACAGGCATCGCGGCACCCTTTCCGCCTCCCCCAATTTCGGTTACGAGCTGTGCCTGCGCAAGATACCGGACGCCGCGCTCGAGGGGCTCGACCTGTCGAGCTGGCGCATGGCGTTCAACGGCGCCGAACCGGTCAGCCCGGAAACCATCACCCGTTTCGCGCAGCGCTTCGACCGCTGCGGATTGAGCCCGCAGGCGATTGCGCCGGTTTACGGGCTGGCCGAATGTTCGGTGGGGCTGGCGTTCCCGCCTCCGGGGCGCGGCCCGCTGATCGACCGCATCCAGCGTGACAGCTTCATGCGCACCGGCCATGCCGAACCGGCCGGCGGCGACGACAAAGATGCGTTGCGTATCCCGGCATGCGGACGGCCGCTCCCCGGCCACGAGATCAGAATCGTGGATGCCACCGGACGCGAACTGGGCGAGCGCGTGGAAGGCCATCTCGAATTCAAGGGGCCGTCCGCCACCGGCGGCTACTTCCGCAACCCGGAGCAGACGCGCCTGCTGTTCCACGGCGAGTGGCTGGATTCCGGCGATTTCGCCTATCAGGCCGAGGGCGATATCTACCTGACCGGCCGCTCGAAAGACATCATCATCCGCGCCGGGCGCAACATCTATCCCTACGAACTCGAGGAGGCCGTGGGCGACATTCCGGGCATCCGCAAGGGCTGCGTGGCGGTGTTCGGCAGCCCGGACCCCTCATCCGGCACCGAGCGCCTGGTGGTGCTGGCCGAGACGCGCGAGACCTCCCCCGCGCAACGGGAAGCGCTGCGCGACCGGATCAACTTGCTGACATTGGACATGCTGGGGATGCCGGCGGACAACATCGTGCTCGCGCCTGTCCACAGCGTGCTCAAGACCTCGAGCGGCAAGATCCGCCGCGCGGCCTGCCGCGAATTGTTCGAGAAGGGCGCCACGCCGACGCGCGCGGTATGGTGGCAGCTCATCCGCCTCGCATGGGCCGGCATATTGCCCGAGATGCGCCGCGGCATCAGGGTGGTGTCCGATGTTTTATTCGCCGCCTACGCCTGGGCGCTGTTCTGGCTGCTCGCCCCGCTGACCTGGCTGGCCGCAGCGCTGCTGCCCCGCCCCGCGTGGGGCTGGGCGGCAAGCCACAAAATTGCGCGGCTGTATGCGCGAATGTGCGCAACGCCGCTCGCGGTTCGCGGCCTGGAAAACCTGTCGCCCGAAGCGCCCTGCGTGCTGGTGTCCAACCATGCCAGCTATCTCGATGGCATCGTGCTTGTCGCAGCGCTGCCGGGCGAACTCAGCCGCGCCGGCTATTTCAGTTTTGTCGCCAAGCGCGAACTGCTGGACAGCTTCATATCGCGCACCTATCTTCGGCGCATCGGCTCGGATTTCGTCGAGCGCTTCGAATCGCAGCGCAGCCTGGAAGACGTGAAACAGGTAGCGCTTTCGCTGCAATCCGGCCGCAGCCCGGTATTCTTCCCGGAGGGCACGTTCAGCCGCATATCCGGCCTGATGCCTTTCCGCATGGGCGCATTCGTCGTCGCTGCCGAAGCGGGCGTGCCCGTCGTGCCGGTGAGCATACGCGGCACCCGCTCCATCCTGCGCGACGGCCACTGGTTCCCGCGCCGCGGCATCATCACCGTTACGATAGGCAAGCCGATTGCACCGGAAGGCAAGGGCTGGGCTGCGGCCATCCGCCTGCGCAACAAAGCGCGCGCGGAAATTTCGCGCCAATGCGGAGAGCCTGATCTTGCGCCGGGGATGACGGAGGAGCAGGCAGAGGTTGAAGTGTTGGTTGTCTGAGACGTGCCAATTCCAGTCACTCAAGAGTTAGAAACTTTCGCATGATCCACCTGATATTCTGGGGCGAGTTCAGTCTCGCATGAGTTGTTACGTTCGAGAACACCAACCCGAAGCGGCTCAAGCTGGAACTCACCGAAAGTATGTTGTTGGAAAACATCGAGGACACCATTGCAACCATGAACGCACTGCACGAAATCGGTATCCTGTTTTCACTGGACGACTTCGGCACCGGCTATTCATCCCTGCAATACCTCAAACGGCTGCCGCTCGACCAGCTCAAGATTGACCAGTCGTTCATATGCGATATCGCCACCAATAGCAGCGATAAAGCGATTGTGCGTGCCATCATTGCCATGGCACACAGCCTGGATCTGGACGTCATTGCCGAAGGGGTAGAGACGGAAGAACAACGACAAATTCTCCTGAAGAGGGAATGTACTCACTACCAGGGGTATCTGTTTAGCAAGCCTGTACCAATTGAACAGTTTGAGGCGTTACTGAAGTAGGGTTGAGGCATGTAATGAGTATCTCCTATTGTCAAAAGCGGAAGGTCACGAGAATATGGTTTAACTCGCGTAAGGCGTAGGGCGTCAATAAGCGTAGCGCATTGCGCCGGATGGCTGGGGGCAGACTACGGTTTCAAACTACCTCAACTCGCCGTTGCTCCGGCACAATTCAAGTCAGGCATGCGCCTTATCTGGCACAGCGGAGATGCGCAGTCCGACCGCTTTCATGACGGCCATTAAGGTTTTCAGTGTCGGGTTGCCGCACGGGGAAAGGGCGCGGTACAGGCTTTCGCGCTGGATGCCTGCTTCTTCCGCCACTTTGGCCATGCCATAAGCCTCGGCGACGGTGCGCAGCGCGAGCAGTGCGGATGCACAGGTTTTGGGGTCTTCCATTTCTTCCAGCGCAACCTTTACGAATTCGGCGGCGTATTCGGGGTCGGCGCGCAATTCGCGCATCATCGCTTCGTGGTTGGTAATGCTGGCTTTTTTGAGCTTGCTCATTTTGTCCTCCGTTTGAAATCGGCCAGATACTGGACAGCCCGATCAATGTCTGCATCCTGCTTGCGTTTGTCGCCGCCGCATAACAACACGACGATGGCGTTACCCACTTGAGCGTAATACACGCGATAGCCCGCTCCCCAATCTATACGCAACTCCCATACTCCGTCGCGCAGCGGTTTGCAGTCGCCGAAGTTGCTTGTTGCGAGGCGGAAGAAGCGAGCTTCGATTCGTGCTCGTGCCTGTTTGTCATTGAGAGACAGGAGCCACTCTGTCACGATTTCATGACCGGCTTCGCTTACATATCGCAGTACCGTAACCATATTGTTATTGTAATCTATATATCACAATACGAGCAACAGGGGCCTACAAGATGCATGTTTGAAATAGAATCGGTATAACGCCACGGCAAAACCCGATTGTTGACGTTATGCTACCGGCGCCTCTGAGGCGATAGACGAAATCAAACATGAGCCACCCCAAACAATCCCTGATCTTCGCACACCGCGGCGCTAACAAGGAAGCGGCGGAGAATACGCGCAGTGCGTTCGACCGGGCGCTCGCCTATCCCATCGATGGCATCGAAGCGGACGTGCAACTCAGCCGCGACGAGGTTGCCGTGCTGTGGCACGACCGCTTTCTCGGCAAGCTCGGCCTGCCCAGCAAGCGCATCGACGATTTCGATTATGCCGAGTTGCAGTCGATGAATTTTGCCGCACATTTTTCTTCGGGAGCAAAACCGGAAGGCATTATGACTTTGCGGGGATTTCTGGATGCCTATCGCAAGCGTTGCCGCTTGCTGATCGAAATAAAGAACCGCGAGTGGGAATATCCCTCGCGCCATGAAATAAAGGTGCGGCAAGCGCTGGAGATGATAGGCGCGGTGCAGGGCGATGCGATCATGGTTTCCTCGTTCAATCTCGCCAGCCTGATCTACGCCCATCGGTGTGCGCCCAAGTTTCCGCTGGTTTACAACTTCGAATCCGGGCAGACGCTGGAAGATGCGCGGCGTGTCTTGGTCAAGCACCCTTTCCTGCGCGGGCTGTGCCTGCCGATAGAGTCCCTTGACGATGCGATGGTCGAGCTGCTGCGTGACCACGGCAAATGCATCGCGGTTTATACCTGCAACAGCGATGCGGAAATCAATAAGGCGCTGGAATTGGGGGTGGATATCCTGATCAGCGATGTGCCGCAAAAGGCCTTGCAGATGAGGCAGGCATCGCCCTGAGCAAATTGCCCTGCATCCAGCCCCGGACTGTGCGACACTTTCGACGCTTGTTTTCAAGTGAGGAGGGGGAGGATTCATGAGCAAGAGCAAAAAATCCACGATCGACGTACAGGGCACCGCTATCACCATACTGACACAGCGGGAAGAAGACCTCATTTGCCTTACCGACATCGCGCGCGCCAAGAATGCCGAACGTTCCGACGATCTAGTGCGCAACTGGCTCAGAAACCGTAATACCGTAGAATTCCTTGGGGTTTGGGAGCGACTCAATAATCCGGATTTTAATTCCGTCGAATTCGACGGAATTAAAATGCAGGCCGGTTTGAACAGTTTCGCCCTGACCCCGAAACAGTGGATAGAGCGTTTGAATGTCAGTAATGTGCCAAATGCTGCTCTTCATGTATATGAGCTCGAACAACCGCAATCGGTGGTAAAGCGGACTTTCGCGAGTAATTTTTTCGACTATCGCTTCGGTCACAAGCGCTTCGAGAACGGCATTGTGAAGCTGTTGAGCAAGTCCCCATAATTCACTCCATCTTGCCGGTGCTCACTGCGCATTTAAAATACAGCCGATCCAGCGATCCAAACGGCCTATATATTCTGGCTGATTGCCCATCTGCACAGCACGGGATACTATCCGCAGCTAAAGCAAAATCGTGCCAATAATAACAACATGACCAACGCATTTTTCGACCGTCCAATTCTCAACTCGCCCTATGAGCACCCCGCCCGTCATTGGGAACTTGACCATGGGCAGCCGACTCAGCAGATTATCGAGAAACGCCGTTCTGCGGAATACATCGCGCCAGTCCCCAAACCGAAGAAACGCAAAGGACAAGCAGAACAAGCATCGCTGTTGCTGGACGACGACAAAGGGCTTTCGACCCAAGCGCAGGAATACCAAAAAACCGCAGCCGTCATCAACGCAGTTCGCCAAGAAGTAGGCAAGTGGCGTGCGTTGCCTAATCCAAGCACTTGGCATGTCACACCAGAAACTGCCAGGCTGTTACAGCATTGGCGTCATCACAAGTTCAGCGGCGTTCGCCCCTTCTTTTGCCAGGTGGAGGCGGTTGAAACGCTTATCTGGTTAACGGAAGTCGCCCCCCAGTTGGGTAAGTCCGCCGAGCGATTTCTTGAGCACCTGGCCAATGCCAGCAACGATGCCAACCCTGAGCTGATGCGCTTGGCATTGAAGCTGGCCACCGGTGCGGGCAAGACTACCGTTATGGCCATGGTGATCGCATGGCAGACCATCAATGCTGTGCGTCGCCCCACCAGCAAGAAATTTACCCGTGGCTTTTTGATCGTCGCCCCCGGCCTCACCATCAAGGATCGCTTGCGCGTACTGCAACCGAATGACCCGGACAGCTACTACCAAAGCCGTGAGCTGATACCCAGTGACATGATGGGTGATCTGGAGCGCGCCAAAATCGTCATCACTAATTTCCACTCATTCAAACTGCGCGAGCGCATGGAATTGTCCAAAGGCGGGCGACTGCTGCTGCAAGGACGTGGCGGTGAGTGCCGCCAATCCTGGACGCCTGCCTTGTCGTGGCAGCGGTCGATCCATCTCAGGGGCAACGACTGGCGAGCTTCCTGATGGAACGCCCTGGTCCACAAATCAAGCCGAGCATAGTTCCGAAAATCGCCGACCAGCCATGGTCGAAGAACGTGTTTTCCGCTTGGGATAGCGATGCTGATGTCAGCAAGACGGTCAAGAGTGCGATAAAAACAAGGAGTGGAAATGGGAACGTCTCAGTCAAGTAACGGCTCGCCGTCCGGTGTGCCAATGGTGCCGCCGTGGGTGCCGGACATTCCGCTACCAGCAGTGCCTTCTGAGGCGGTGCCACATGACGGTATACCTCTGGATGGTTCGCAAGTTCAATCGCAACCCGAGCCAACAGTTAGCACCGAACCTCGACAACCTATTCCTGTAGCACCATCCGGTCGGTTCGCAGGTGCCAGGCGTAATCTTGGTGAGTACGCGCATAGTGGGGAACGCGGTAGCATGAGGCGTGGCCTTGGTCAGTATGTCAAGAAGGGCTACGGCGGCAGTGCCACGGCGACTCGTCGCTTCAGCGGCACAGCCCAAACGGCTCATGCGTTGTACTCTGCGTTATCTAGCGGTACCAGTAATCCTTATACCGCTTCAGGAAATCCGCTTGACCCCGTGCTTATGGCGGGCCGTTCTGCCGATGAAGTCATGGATGTTCAACGGCACCGCTCCGGTCATCAAGACATTCGACAGCCAGGCAGAAGAAATCAACGCTGTCGGCGAGTGGCTGCGGGTTAGGAGCAATGAGGGAATAGGCGCACACGAGATCGGCGTATTCGTCCGCTCTGACGCGGAACTGGATCGCGCTAGTGCTGCAGTCGGCAAAGCAGGGCTGCCATTCAAGGTGCTTGATGAACGAGTCGAAACAACCAGCGGCTACGTCTCCATCAGCAACATGCACCTGGCCAAAGGGTTGGAATTCCGTGTGGTGGTTGTGATGGCCTGCGATGATGAAATTATCCCTTCCCAGGAGCGCATCGAAACGGTAGCCGACAATGCTGACCTGGAAGAAGTCTATAACACCGAACGCCATTTGCTCTACGTCGCCTGCACTCGTGCTAGAGACCATCTGTTGGTGACCAGCGTTGAGCCTGCTTCTGAGTTCCTTGATGACTTGCTTGTGAAGATTGACTGATAGCAGAATGCTGCTGACTGAATCAGCTTCGGACGGTCAAGCTAACAGGCTTTCACCTGATTTTATGACTGCTTTAAGATGTATAGCAGATGGTCACAAGCCTCTATTGCTATAGCTGCAACGTGTCGTAAGCGGATGTTGAGTTTTTGGATGGGCAGATAAAGCCTGCCACCTATTGCTATGGAATGAAGAACCCATAAATACAAATGAACCGTAACTTTTTATCACTCGGCAATAAGCAATTCGACCTGCTGGTCTGCGGCGGCGGCATCTATGGCGCGTGGACGGCTTACGATGCGGCGTTGCGCGGATTGAAGGTCGCGCTGGTCGAACAGGGCGATTGGGCGGAGGCGACCTCTTCCGCTTCCAGCAAGCTGATTCACGGCGGCCTGCGTTATCTCGAATCCTACGATTTCAAGCTGGTGAAAAAGGCGCTCGCGGAACGGCAGATGCTTTTGGAAATAGCGCCGCATCGCGTCTGGCCGCTGCGTTTCGGCGTGCCGGTGTATTCCGACAGCCGGGTCGGCACGCTGCGCCTGAAGGCCGGACTGACGCTCTACGATCATCTGGCGGATGCCCCAGATGAGATGATGCGTGAGCGGATGCGGCATCGTCATTTCGGCCGGACTGAATTCTCCGGGCGTTTTCCGTTCCTCGATATGGCCGAACTGGAAGGCGGGTTCACCTATGGCGACGCGCAGACCGACGATGCGCGGCTGGTGCTGGAACTGGTCGCTGGCGCGATGGCACATGGCGCGGTATGCGTGAACTACGCCCGGCTCGTCGCCTGGAACGAGGAGCATGGCAAGGTATGCGGCGCGACCGTGGAGGATATGCTGGGTGCTGACAGGGTGGAGGTGCGCGCGCGGCAATCCGTCAGCACCGCCGGGCAATGGATGGCCGGGGATGCTGCAAAGCGCGCATGGTGCCGCCTGAGCAAAGGTGTCCATTTGGTGATGCCTGCGTTGCAGGCGAGCGAGGCGCTCCTGATGACGGCGAAGTCGGACGGCCGGGTGTTCTTCGTCATCCCGTGGTATGGCCGTACCCTGCTCGGCGCGACCGATACCGACTACCGGGGCGACCTCGACCGCGTGACTGTCGAGGAGGGCGATGTGGAGCTATCTGCTCGCGGCCGCCAACCATTATCTGAAAGTCGCCTGGACGAGGCAGGATGTCATCGGCAGTTATGCCGGATTGCGGGTGATGAAGCAGAGCGGGGATGAATTGCCTTCTGCGGTCAGCCGCGACTGGGAGTTGAAGACGGCGGGCAACGGTCTGCATCACTCCATCGGCGGCAAGATCACCTCGGCGCGCGAGGATGCCGCCTGCATCGTGGATGTCGTGACTGCGGCGCTCAATATCGATGCCGCCTGCTTGACCGGCCACCGGGATTCTCCATGGAAACCGCAGCAGAATTTTCCGATATGGCTGGAAGAGAACGGCGCGCGCGCCCGACACCTCGGCATCGATGCC
>C687J13239_1000797_pt1 | contig 14792 bp, 26 predicted proteins | sample RifGroD2_FD_13239 | JGI IMG/M metagenome (IMG submission 13239) | reverse complement strand
TAATGAAAAAGGGTTATACACCACTAGCCGTAACACTGGATACGACAGATAGAACGGCAACTGTAGCAATGATGGCTACTATAACTGGTTTGTGTACAATGTTGTATGATATTGGTGGATATGATGGCAGAACGGTTTTTAATTCATGTTTAAACAATTCTCGCATAACCAAAGGTTCTGCGTTTAGGAGATAAGTAGTGAAATCTCATTACGTCTATATCGCATATGCTTCAGCATGGGTAGCCACGTCAGTTGCTGTGTGTTTTGCTATTTATGTTATTAAAAGTGTTTATCCATTATTTGCATTAATTATTCCATTATTTATTTCAATTTCAACAAAACCTAAAGGAGATAACCAATGAACTTACATAGCGAGACAGAAAGCAACATTGTAACCTGTGTTTATTGTGGGCATGAATATCCAAATGGAACACCTACAGCAAAACATGCGTTGCTTACTGCTCATATCAAGGTGTGCAAAAAGCACCCAATGCGAGATGCAGAACAGAAAATAGCAAAACTTCGGTCAGCGTTGGTTGGGTTAATAGGTGTCGAAAAGCCAGAAGAGCTTACCCAAATGGAGTTTATCATTCGGTCAACACCTGCCCCTGAGTCTGATAAAATTGCAGCTATAAACGCTATTGATGCATTGAGGGCAACAGCCTAATTTTATATATCACAACCCATAATATAATAACCAATTGAAAAGGAGATGAAGAATGATCGATTTAAAGCAAAAAGAATTGTACGAATGGCAATCCAGAAACTTTCCAAGAGAACGTTATTTAGTTCTATCGAAAGAACAGCTTGTAGATATTATTTATACACTTCAAGTTACTCTTGGTATATGTGAGGAAGCCGGAGAAGTTGCACATCATGTGTTGAAAGGTATTCAGGGTATTCGAGAAGGTATTAATGGTATTGACAAAGAGCAAGTTGCTGATGGTATTGCGGATACGCTTGTTTACGGTCAGCAACTTGCTTCTGAATTGAAGATTGATCTTGAAACAGAAATACCAAAAGTTATTGATTCAGTATTAGTGCGTAACTGGATTGATAATAAGGTTGATGCTACTTCTTCAGTAACTTGTTACTGTGAGCAAAATCAAGGTAGATACATTGACGATAATACTGGTTTTCTTTGTTGTAATATTTGTGATAAACCAGTGCTATTAACTAGATCATTAACGGGGCTTTCTCCTAAAGACAAGAATTAGAAATATTTTTAGGACGATTAAACAAGGAAACCCGCTCGATACACTGAGCGGGTTAGGTGGTGGGTGATCCGGTGGGCGAAGCCGGATCTTGGAGCAGATCGCTCAAAGGAGGAAAAGCGATTAATTAACCCTAGCCTACCGGTTCAGTTTGTGCAAGCAATTTTTCCTTGATTTCCTCTAAAACCTTAATTTGTACGTGACGTTCTTCGATAGCAGTCTCGACAAAGAGAGCGGCTTGGTTAGGCATCCCCTTATCAATATATTCTCTTACCAAACCATCGTGTATTTTATATTTATCGAGCAGTTTTCTTAGATCACTTCGCACCGGCTTTCCTCCTGTTTAAGTACAAATCTTAATATCGATTTCAACGTCTTTAACTCTATATGCAAATCATTATTAGCCGGAATGTATACACCGGCTAAATCTTTTTGTGGTTGTGCTCCGCATTCTTCTATTCTGCGGTTGAGTTCTTTGATTATTGTTTTCATGTTAAATTTCCCCATTGTTCGACCATGGCAGCGGCTATGCCAGAATAAAATATACTTCTTTTTTTACCTCTATCTTTGGAAGGAGCCATATGGTGTATCCTGTTCCTTACTTTTTCTGGCAATAAAATCATTTGTTCTCGAACATTATTGGTTTCTTTTAATCTTGGTAAATTGTGCAGCCATATGCCTGTTTTTTTAGTTTCCATGTGACCGAATTGGTACGGTTGAATATAAATCGGTTTTACTTTAGGTATTGTTAAAACACCAACGGGATTTTCAAAACAAACTCTTGAAGAATATTTTATGCACTCATCCCATAATGTGTTTGTCCATGCGATTGCAGTTTCTCTAAGTTCTGTGTTTGCATAACTTCTATTTCCCGCAACGCACATATACGTACAAGGGGGATGAGCTATAATAAGATCCCATTTCCAGTATTTTATTATATCAAAAACATCGCCTTGGTAATACATTCCATCAATATGACTTTCGCTTTCTAATAAATCGCAACCAACTGAATAATGACCGGTTTTAGCAAAAGCATCTCTCACTGTACCTGAAAATTCACATGCAACTAAAACTTTCATCTCTCCATCCCTCACCAAAAACTTTTAACATCCAAAACAATATAACATTTCCCATTTCTACCAATACCCAACTTCATCTTATCAATAGAATTAACCTCTTGTATCTCACCAGATTCAATAAGAGATTGAGTCAACGTCTTTAAAGCCTGGACTGGTCCAATTCGATCTTGTTTAAAACTTTGTCGCATTCTACAATACGCAGTCAAAAACCCATGGGGAACAATCTTATTTTTGTGGGTATTCTCGGATACTCCAGGATATTTTTTAACTTCGCCCCATTGTTTACGTAAATAAGTAGAAAAAGCGTTTTTAAGATCAATCAATTGTTTATTTTGAGTTTGTTGTATTCCAGCTTCACCAGTTTCAAACTTACTCAAAAGTTTTTCAATGTTATGCTTTACAATATTCACTGACCATTCGGCTTGCTCAAGGCTCACACAAGGGTTAATATAGTTTGTACCTACTGCAAGTAATCCACTGAGTTTCAAGGCCATCAAATGCGCTCGATTATATAATTCTTCATGTATTGAATTGTCACTAGCGGTATTTATTTTATCATCTGCAAATTTTCTAAACTCTTTCAAATATTCATCGGCAGAATTATCAATAGCGATATCTATGACATTATTACTGCTATTGAGTTGTAAACTATAAGCACATAATTGACCAAACTGTTCTTTTAAGCGTTCTGGAACTTGCTCCAAATAATGATATTCGTTTGGCTCAACACGCTTGCCTAAATATTCAATAATTAAGAATCTTGAAAGAAAGCCTTCGGAAATCATTGTTTCATTAAGAAGTTCATAGAACTGATTAGGTAGGGTTTCGGCTAATATTGAAAAAGCGGCTCCTTTGACACTATCCGTATTTTTAGCAGCATCCGAATAGATGATTTCTGACAAGGTATTATTTTTACCAGATTTACTATACATTCGCAACATTGCATCTTTAACGCCTTGTTGTGCAACATTGCGGCTATTGTCATCCATCTTTTTTAATGTCTTGCCAAATTCACCAAATATAGAAACGAATGATTTAGATGTTTTCGTTATATGCTTGATCAACGCCTCTTCTGATTGTATTTTTCCAGGGCCGTTAAATAGAGATGCTTGTGGAACTGTTGGTAGGATAGAAGCTATTAATTTTGATATACCCTCAGACATAGCATCCTTTCCCCGACCTGTACGAGCTAACAAAACGACATATTGATTCAACCCTGTGCCGGATATGTTATAACATCTACCGCAAACACCGGCCAATATCCCAACAGCGGCAGCTAAAGCTATTTCTGGAACAGGGTATCGTGCTGCGTTATAGATAAACGCGGCAATCTCACCTATCAATCCTCTTGGCGGTATGTACACTTCAGGGGAAAGTTGTTCTAAAACTTTTGCTGTTTCGCTGACAGGCAAGACGGTCGGTTCTGGCGGTTTTATCTTTTCAAGAAATGCTTTGGAAAGGTTTTCTTTTAACGCTGACAAATCAATTTCAGGCGGCTGGTTGTCAAATGATTTATACACCATGTCATCAATATATTTATCTCGCTGTGCTTTCTTTCGTTTACCAAGTGCTGATTGTCTAAACATTCGCCGTACTTGTTCAGAATTGCGACTATAAAAGCATAAAATATTAATCATCGCCCAATCAGCTTGAGATTGACTTTCATAATATCGTTGCCAGTTGCCTTCCCAAAGAGCTATAAACTTTTCACTATTCTGAGCATTTGCAGCAGCTTCGTATATTTCGGTATCGGACTGCAATTGTTCTTTAGTTAAGGATAAACTTTGACTTTGTCCACCTTCGCCCATTTCTGCCCACAATTGATACAATTGCCCGTTCATGTCACGTATCGGAGCAGGGTTATATACTACACCAGTCATGGTCATAAACCTACCGTGGGGATAAATTCCTACACTAAACTTGTCTCTACCCGTGGGAACGTTACCCTTCACCCAAATGTGAATACCGCGTCCAGATGGAGAAACTTCTGAATATGAGTCAAATGCTTTTGCTATGTTAATTTGTCGTTGCTGAAGTTCTTCTGGATTGGTAAACTTTGGGCTTCCATCGGGCTTAGTTTTGAAAGGATCGTCTACATCGATACAAGTGATGTTTAAGTCAGGTGTGATAACAAAACCAATACCTGACATATCGGTTTGGGGTAATATCGATATACAGTTCTCGAAGGTACTCCATGTAGCAGGATTGTTTACTGACGCATGATAACCATTTGATGGGTTATAAGGAACTTTAGTTTCAATACCATTTTGCACTTCTAAACGCCATAGTACAAAATTTGGTACTGATTTTAATTCATCTGGAATGTTGTTGAACATCGAGGAGTTCCTTTATATAGATGTTAAACAAATGTTTTTCCGGTTAGAAAATGATAAAGGATTTCAACCTTATCCACACTTGCTGAACATTTATCTCCTCGAATATGAAACGAGTTCACCCAGGATTCAGATAATCCAGTCTTTTCAGCTATATCCTTCAACGTAGTAGTAGCAGGACGGTTACGAAGTAGATGATGTGTAACTTCCCGCGCTGACTTAGCTTTTTTTGTAGCCATGTGTGAATCCTCTTGAGACGACTGTAAATTTTTCTGCTGAATGCCCATATGCTTACTATACCGGCTCAAAAAAAGAAAGATAAAAAATTATACTTTTAAATAAAAAATTGTGTTGACAGGTCTATTGTGCAGTGGTAGGGTATAGAAAATGAAGGTTGAAATACTTCAATCAAAAGGGAGCGGGTGTGTTAGTTAAAGGTAAACTATGATTAAAATAATACAAACCAAATTTTGCCCCATATGCAAAACACACTTTGATCGTAAGCCTGGCAAAAGTAATGCTGCTTGGGAAGAACAAATTTGTTGCGGCAGAGATTGCGCAAATATTAATAAAAGAAAAGATGATAATAAATTAATTCGTAAGGCCAGAAGAAAGGATTTGACTCCTGGTAAAAACAGATATCAAGGTTGGGGTAAAAGGAGATGCAACAATGAATGATAAAGAAATTTCGTCAGTTGATACTTTTCATGAGTTTGAACAAGCTATAACGAATGCTCTGAGTAATCGGGCTAAAGATTGGATTGAATTTTCAATCAAAGTGCTTGCCCACATTGAGGGGTACACGATACCACAGTACGGCGATAAAGGTGAAGATCAAATTACTAACTGGAGTTGCGAAGATTGTCTAAAAGCAGTTGGTAAAAGACTTGATCGATTCGGTCGTAATTCGAGAGAAGGTCAACAGCAACTTGATTTCTTAAAAATGGCACATGAGGTTCAGCTTGCTAATGATAAATATATTGAGCCTCCTGTAGCTAAATTTGATAAATGTACTTGGCTACTGCTAGAAGAAGACGGTGTTGATTACGGCTCTGCTTGCGGTAAAATCTTTTCAATAGATTACTATCCGGGTACGATCAATTATTGTTTGAATTGTGGAAAACCTTTGGTTATTGAGGAATCCAAATGAGCAATTTTCTCAGTCAAGTAAGCCAATCCAATAATTCAAACTCAGGTATTCGAGTTGTCATTGCCGGAGTTGAAAAGATTGGCAAGACCACATTTACTTGTAGTGCCCCTAGACCGCTGCTTATACCATTGGAGCATGGTTATATGGGTATTAAAGTAAACAAAACTCCCCAGCCAGCTACTTTTGATGAAGTTATTTCTTTACTTGATGAAATTATAATTACCGCTCAAAAGGGTAAATTCAAGTATAAAACCCTTGTACCTGATTCCGCAACTGCCTTAGAGCGACTTATTCATGATGCGGTTTTGACAAGCGATCCATCATATAAGAAGGGTAATAAAGCAGGTTTAACCATGGAATCTGCGCTTGGTGGATACGGCAAAGCTTATCAATTTGCAAATGAGAAGTTTGCTCAATTTCTTGAAAAATGTGACCAGTTAGCGAATTACGGTGGAATTAATATAGTATTAACTTGCCATGTATTTGCCGGTAAAGTTATAGATCCTTCAGTGGGTGAATACGACGCCTGGGACTTATTATTACATAGTCCGAAGAATAACAGGACATACGGCAAGCGGGAAATGCTGATGCAATGGGCAGATATTGTGGGCTTCTTGCACGAACCGTTGTTTATCAGCAAAAGTAAAGATAGTGACGTTTCAATGGGTATAAGTAAAAACGCAGGTCGTATATTAGGAGTTGAAAGAATCCCTGCATATGCTGCTGGAAACAGATTCGGAATGAAGGGGGAATTATCTGTCGCAAAAGAACAAAGCTGGAACTACCTTGCTCATGCGATCTTTGAATCATGTGGGTTAGATGTATACAATCGAGATATTTAAAAGGAGGATTAAATGACCCGACGCAAACCAAAACAATGTTATGATGGCAAATGGTTTCATGAAAACAATGTAGTAATGTTTGAATGTGTAGCTTTTGGATTTGGAGTTGTGTTCGGGTTTGGATTACATTATTTAGTTTAATTTTATCAACAGGCATATTGCCTAAAACAATCATTCATATGGAGAAATAAAAGTTATGGTAGCGTTTAAAGAAGGATTTTCAGCACGAACAGTCCCGCCGATGGGAAGCGGTAATCAATTGCCAATTTCCCCAAAAGAAGGATGGAATGTTGTTATTACAGGTTCATCTGTAGAACCTACTCAATCTGACCCATCAAACGGTAAACTTGTTTTGAACATGGTTATTATCGATGGTGAATTGATGGGTCAAGTCGGTGACGACAATCTGAACATCTTTCATTCAAATCCGAAAACTTGCGAAATTGCCGATCAGCAACTTTCTTCGTATTGTTGGGCGGTCGGTAAGCCCGATGCGCGACAAAGTGAAGAATTGTACAACACACCGTTCAAAGTAGTTGTTACAAAGAATCCCAAAGACGATAAATATGTGAACGTCAAGCCATTGTGTGTAGACGGTAGAGCGCCTGGAAAGGTTGCCTCTGAAAGCACCNCTGGAGCGCCCGCAAGCCATCAGCCAGCACCACCACCACCATCCGCACCGGCACCTACCCCGCCGCCAGCAGCTACAGGCGCACCGGCCTGGACCCCACCGGGAGCAGCCGCCGCACAGCCCCCGGCATCCGGTCAACCTGCATGGGGAGGAGCACCGCCAGCAGGAAGCCCAACACCGCCTTGGAGTCAACCTAAGTAGTATTTACCCACATATTATATCAAACCCTGCCTTTGCTTTCGAGTATTGTGCAGGGTTTCTAGGTAAAGGGCTAACTGTTAAAAGGAGAAATCATGCTCGACCTAGAGACACCAGGAGTATTAAAACTTCTATCTGAACAAATCAAACAAGACATAGACGCTTACTGTGTTGAAACATACAGTACGCGTACCAGAGGTCATTTAGGAGCATCTGCAATAGGTAAATCTTGTTGTAGAGAGTTATGGTATAATTTCAGATGGGCTTATACAAAAATTCATGATGGTAGACAATACCGATTGTTTCAACGCGGTCATTTTGAAGAACCTCGTTTTACTGGATACCTTGAAGGCATTGGATGTAAGGTAAAAGACTTTGATAAAAAGTTATTGTTTCATCCTGAATCCGAATCGTATTTTTATGGCACTGATTCAGATATAGTTGATCTAGTTGAAGATGTTGAGGGTATTCCTTTCCACGAAAACAAAGCCAAAGAACTAGGAATCTATCTTGATAAAGGTAAACGTCAGATCCGCATTTATGGTTGTAAAGGTCATTTTGCAGGTTCGTTGGATAGTGTAATAGAATTGCCAAAACGATACCAGATCGAACAACATGTTTTGTTTCTTGGAGAGTACAAAACTCAAGGTACTCAAAAGTTTCCAAAACTTATTGAAAAAGGATGTCAACTAGATAAATATACACATTGGTGTCAACAATGTGTATATGGATACAAATTAGGTTTACAATACGGCGTTTATATAGTAGTAAATAAGAATGATGATGACTTGTACATCGAAGTGATGAAGTTGGATTGGTTCTTAGGGCAAGAACTAGAACAGAAAGCAGAGCGAATCATCTTTTCGCAAGTGCCGCCAGCAAAGATATCTTTATCGTCAGATTATTACGAATGCCGATTCTGTGATATGAAAGATGTTTGCTGGAACAATAAACCGGCTGAGGTAAATTGTCGAAGTTGCGCTAGGTGTTTTCCGGTTGATGAGGCGCAGTGGTATTGTAATTTGTATGATAGCGTTGTGCCGAAAGAGTTTATTGAAACTGGTTGTCTGGAAGGATGGGTCAGTATAATTTAAATGCTTGATACGAAAGTAGTATCTAGTATCGGGCAACAAGTGTGCTGCCCGATGGAGCATAACGGCTTGAGTACAGCAGCGGGCTTCATCGCCTGCCGCTACGATTTGTTATATTTGCGGAGGCTATATGGCGACAAGTCAGGAATATTTAAGGGAGATAGCGCAAAGGGTGGATTCCATTTACACCGGCGCTTTAACAGATGCGGCCAACAGACTTGATGTACTGGAGCGGGGGCAGAAAATGAAATGTGAAGAGTGTGGAACCGAACTGATTGACCAGTGCCTTCGTTGCGGAGCGCCGCAATGCTGCCCTAAATGCTGTCTGGAAGATGCAAAATTGATGGCAGAACATGCAGCGCCGTTGAAGCACAGCAAGGGACCGTGGAAAGCGGAATGGAGCAACAAGAATGACAGCCATGATTCGATTATCACGGCCAAAACCAACTTTGTGATGGAGGGGGAAATTTACCACAAAGCGGATGCAATTTTGATGGCGGCAGCACCTACCCTGCTGGAAGCGTGCAAAGCTGCAATGGCGGCATTATCTCAGACTGCAACTTTTCCGGCAGACGTAGAAGCTGCAAAGCGGTTTCTTTCCGCTGCTATCTCATCCACTGGTGTAGAGCAAATATAACGCAAAGTTCACCGGATAAACCGGATAAACCGGTGAAACTTTTGGTTGGCATAAACTTAAAATTTATCAACGAGGTTGGGTATGGCGGGTGAAATAACTCTAACGACACGGCAGATTTTAAACCTGTGTGAGTTTGCCGGAATCGCGATAGATATAAACAAATCAACATTTTTCCCACCAGGTGAGGAGTATTTGCTTGATACGGAATATGCCATAGCCCAAAACGAGCACGGGGCAGTTTCCTATCTTTACGAGTACCCAGAAGAAGGCGGATACCCATTGTCTGGCGATCCACACATATTCAAAAATTGGGCGTATCTTCGAGGCACTTCACCTGCGTAGCCAGGTGCAAGTCTTGGTTGGATTCGCACTGCCGGGGCCAACAAGTTATTATCAGGACGGAATCCTTAGTTAATATACATAAAAGTGGTGTTATCGATAAATGCAACAATGACACCATTTTTAATAAAATGGTCAGGCAATCTGACAGATTACACAACAGTATCATGCAGTACAAGGAGAAACCCATGTCATTGCTAACATTTGAAATAGACGAAGTCTTACTCAGAACCATAGTCAAAAACTATATTCAAAGTAAACTTGGTGATATTGTAGTCAAAGATAATGAAGTTAAGATTGAGGTTAAATCTCAACAGAATTATCGGGCTGAATGGGAGAATGCTTCTTTTCGGGCTAGGTATTCTACTATTGTGAAGGATTAGAAAGGAGAGTAGTATGATAACCGCAAGAAATTATGCCGCTCAATTAGAAAAAGAAATTAAAAACAACAAAGTTTTATTTTTAGACGATAGCATTAGGAATCATATTGCAAATTTAGTAAAAACAAATGAGCATTTTGCTTTACCTGACGATGGTATCATTTTAAACGATGAATATAAAGGTTTACATGAAAATTCACTAAAGCTGCCTTATAAATGTATGACGGTCGAGTATCACACGCCTTCGTCAAATTATGGTAAAGATAAAATAAATATTGAAATAAATAATAAAACTTATACTAGCATATCGCTTGATAAAAAAATTGTATTAGCAATAGAAAATAAAAACGAAATTATGGTACTTCCGTTTTTACATACTACAATATATAATGTTTAGGTATTTAGTAAAGTGTGTATTAAATTTAATCAAGGTGTTTTATTTAATGATAAAACTACATATATTTATTCTCACGCAAAAGACTTATCTGAAGAATATTTAGAAATGTTTAAAAGCCAAGCAGATCATGCAGTACAACCTTTTTTAGAAATGTTGGAAGCGTTAACTTGTCGAAATGTTTATATTGAGTTACTAGAACCAATTAACAAAAAGAAGAATGATCGTCGTATTAAAGATGGAAAAGTACCTTTTTATGAAACAAAAATTCTAGTAGTAAATTCCAAATCAAAAGAGGTTGATAAAACTCATAAGGGCGGCACACACGCTTCTCCAAAACAACACTTAAGAAGAGGTCATATAAGACGACTACCAAAAGGTAACATTTGGATCAACAATTGTGTAGTAGGTAAAATTGAGAACGGTTTTGTTGATAAATATTATAATGTCATTTAATGTTAGATTTGATTAAAAATAAAACTAGGTATTAACTGTTGATGTTATCTGCTTTGCGCCCATATCAATACGAAGGTGTTGAAATCACCTTAAATTTCTTTTTTGAAGGCAATAAAGGTAATCCAATGATAGCGATGCCTTGTGGAACTGGGAAAAGTTGGGTTATTGCAGGATTTATAAAAAAGATATTTCATTTATATCCAAATCAAAGAATTATTGTATCAGTTCCTACCAAAGAACTGGTTGTTCAAAATGTTGATAAAATGCATAAAATGTGGGCAAATGCACCGGTTGGAATAAATGCAGCAGGTTTAAATAGAAAAGATGTTATACAACCTATAATATTTGGTACAATGCATTCCATAGTTAAATCTATTGATAATTTTGGACATAGAGACTTGTTGCTTGTTGACGAGTGTCACACTGTATCTCCTAAAGAAAATACTACTTATCAAAAAATTATAAATTGTTTGACTGAAAAAAATCCAAATTTAAGAATTATAGGGTTAACAGCTACAAAATTCAGGATGGGTCAGGGATTATTAACTGATAATGGAATCTTTACTGACATATGCTACGATTTAACAAACGTAGATTCTTTTAATAGATTTCTAGCAGAGGGATATTTATGCCCATTAGTACCAAAACCCACAAAAGTATCTATAGATAGAGAAAAGCTTACAATAGTTAATGGAGATTTTTCTAAAGGTCAATCGGACGAAGCCGCTGATAAAATAATGTACGAAGCTTTAACAGAGGCTGTTGAATATGGTTACGATAAAGATAGTTGGTTAATATTTACAGCAGGGGTAAAATCATCTGAAACAGCATCTGAAATTTTAAGTAGTTTTGGAATCTGTTCAGCGGCGGTTCATTCCAAATTATCTTCTAGGCTTAGGGATGAACGTATCCGCGATTTTAAATCGGGTAAAATAAAAGCTCTTTGTGGAATGGGTATTTTTCTAACCGGTTTTGATCATCCCCCTGTAGATCTTATTGTTGGTTTAAGACCTACCGTAAGCCCTTCTTTACATGTGCAAATGCTTGGTAGAGGAATGAGAACAAGCCCGAATAAAAAATATTGTTTAGTTCTTGATTACGCAGGTAATGTTAAAAACTTGGGACCAATCAACGACCCCCGTATTCCCCGCAAAAAAGGTAAAGCTACCGGCGAAGTACCGATTAAAATCTGTGAACAATGCGGTACATACAACCATGCAGCAGCACGGATATGCTGTAACCCTGAATGTAATTTTGAGTTTAAGTTTCAAACAAAACTTAACCCAACTGCATACACTGACGCTATCATGCGTTCAGACGCACCGGTCATTGAATACTATGATGTAACAAAGGTGATCTACCATAAACATGAAAAGATAGGATCACCACCAATGATAAAGGTGTCCTACTTTGCAGGATTGAAAAGGTTTGTTAAGTTTGTATGTCTTGAGCACCAAGGGTTTGCTGGTAAAAATGCTAGAGATTGGTTCAGACAACATTACGCTCATGAGTTGCCGGTTACAACCGATGAGGCACTTGCGATAGTATCTATGCTACGCGTACCGAGAAGGATTAGAGTATGGACGAATAAGAAGTTTCCGGAAATAATGGGGTACGAATGGTAAATTTATGTTGACAGGTTGATTGTGAAATAGTACTCTTGCTGATGAAAGGGCGAAGTTGAACACTAACTTAAAAAGGAGAACAAAATGAACATTAATGATTTGACATTAGGACAACTGAAAGAAATCAACGCGTTATTTAATATTCAATCTCAAAAATGTGTACCGACAACACAATGTACTTCATGGGAAATCGGCAAGATTTATCTGATTCGTACCGTAACGATGGTTGATACTGGAAAACTTGTAGGTTTCAACGAACATGAGCTTATTCTTGAAGATGCTGCTTGGATTGCCGACACTGGTCGTTTTTCCGATGCTCTTAAAAAGGCAGAATTTAATGAAGTTGAACCTTTTCCAGACGGTAGGGTAATTATCGGTCGTGGTTCAGTAGTCGACGCTGTGCAAATAAAACTCTCCCCCAGGAGTCAAAAATGAATTCGGTTATTTTAAGAGTTGGTTATGAAAATTCAGGATCACGGTCAGGGTCAGGGTCATGGTCACGCTCATGGTCAGGATCACGGTCAGGGTCAGGATCAGGGTCAGGGTCAGGGTCAGGGTCAGGGTCATGGTCAGGATCACGGTCAGGATCAGGATCAGGGTCAGGGTCATGGTCATGGTCAGGATCACGGTCAGGATCAGGGTCAGGATCAGGGTCAGGGTCGTATTAAATGTCACCAGCAGTAAACGCATATGCCGGTATCGGCTCCAGGCAAACCCCCGATCATGTTCTTGAACTAATGTATTACATTGCTCAGAAACTAGGGAAAATGAACGTTGCCCTACGATCAGGTGGGGCACCTGGAGCCGATTACGCATTCCAAGCAGGATGTAACGCGGTAAATGGTCCGAAGGAAATCTTTTACGCAAAAGATGTAACAAACGCGGCTTTGGGGCTTGCCGCACGATTTCATCCAGCTTGGGGAGCTTGCAAAAGTTATTACGTAAAGTCTCTTCATGCTCGTAACTGTTTTCAGATACTCGGTAAGGAACTGATTCATCCTTGCCAAGCTGTGATATGCTGGACACCAGATGGTTGTATATCACATTCGACACGATGCAAAGAAACTGGTGGTGCAGGTACGGCAATTTCCATAGCTGAACATTGTTTTATACCTGTACATAATTTGGCTATAGAAAGTCATTTTATTCATTGGAAAAAGTTTGTGGAGGAAGGTTGAAATGTTTAAACTGATAAAATTATTCTTTACAGATCGAAGATTGTTAGAACAGACTTTAAAAGAAATTGAATTTAAACGAAGTCTTGAAATAAAGAAAGCTAATCAGCATAATTTAAACTTATGCTTAAACCATAAACAAGAATCAAACCACGCTCACTATTCTGAGTATAATTGTAATTATTGCAATGCAATTAAAGGAATTATAAGAGAATGCGATAAGGACGTTTTAATTGATTTGAGAGGCAAATAATGAGTATTAATTTTAAAGAAATTCTTGAAACTGTTAAAGCGAATGACGCAAGATTAAAACAATGCCCTCGTCATAGATTTGTTTGGCCTGAAGTTCGTAAATTTGGAGCCAAGTTAAAATGTGAAAATTGTGGCGGGGAAATGGACCTTGTTCAAATTCTTCGTTATATCGAAGGATATGAAGCTGCTGGTCGAACGGCAAATGATATAATTGAAAATTTTAACGGGTGAGTAAAATGGAAACTAAAACAATATTACATATACTTCGTAACCCTAGCGGCTTTTCTTATGATCAAATAATGGATGCTAGGTTGGCTGCTTGTGATTTGATTGAAAAATATGAAAAAGAGGCTACTAATAAACCTAAGAAATATTTATTATTTTTAATGAATTTCTATGAAGCGAACGGGGGTATGCTAGATTTCATAGACGTGTTTAATTCAATTGAAGAATGCAAAAACCATGCTAAAGCAACAACATTTGAATGGTTTCAAATAGTGGATAGAGATACTTTATTAATTGTCGCAGAAAATTATTGTGATTCTTTGGTATAACTATGCAAAACATACACTTTCAAGTACAAGACCTTCTAATATCTCTAAAAGACTTTAACGAAAAGTTAAAGATATTAGAGCGTAATTGTACAGATTGTTTGCATTTTAAAGAAGAAGTTTACTTTTGCAATCATTACCGTGCAACTGTACCGGCTAAGGTTATTGTGACCGGATGTGATAGTTTTGATATTAATATTCCATTTTAACAAAGGAAACCAATCAATGCCTAAAAAACAAATAGAATCTAATCTCGTAACGGCTCTGAAGTTCATTTCACTTGCGCAACGGGATTCAAACAACAATCCGTTCAAAGAATACTGTCAGCTTTCAAACGGCTTTATTACATCCTGTGACGGCATTCTTACAGCTTCACATAAAATCGAAGAAGATCTTGAAGCAAGGCCCCATACAGCTAAGTTTATAGCAGCTCTCAATAATTGTG
>C687J13239_1000794_pt1 | contig 14813 bp, 19 predicted proteins | sample RifGroD2_FD_13239 | JGI IMG/M metagenome (IMG submission 13239) | reverse complement strand
TATTTTGGTTATCAACGGTGCAGCACGGACGCCGAACTCGACCGCATCTTCGGCGACCTTGTCGACGGCGAATTCGCCCACTCGGACCTAAAGGAAAACGGCCTCTTCATCAGGATCAAGATCCCGGCCGGCGGCAAGCCAATATTTGAATCCCGCAACGGCAAGGTCTTTGACTTCGACGGCTACTTCGACGAAAACTTCCTCGCCCTCGACCCGGGCGTCGTTAACGTCGGCGGCGTGGACGAGGACACGTTCGCATCCGGCATCGTGTTCGAGGGCGAGGGGCTGGTTCTTTCCGGGGATGAAAGCTTCCCTTGGCTACCACGGACGCTCGGCAACGCCACGATCAACAAATTCCAGGGCGGTTACGGCAGCCAGGAGGAACTGAGCAGGATCAGTTTTTCCCTCTGGACCTGCCTACCCTACGACCATTATTTCGACGGCTACAGCCCGCTCACGGTCCGACAACGGCGAGAGTGTGTCGCCCAAGTTATCGACGCCGCCACAATCGATTACGACATCATTCACCAGACAGAGACCCGGCGGGTGCGAACAAAAGAGGAAGCTTGGGACCACTATTATGAGGTCCGGGCCCGGCCGGTGCCGGAAGGCGAGGAACCTTACGAGGGCACTATCGTCAAGCACCCGAATGAGGTCTGGAAAGACGGCACCAGCCTGTTCCAGTCTAAGCTCAAGGCTGTTAAGGAGTGCGAGGTCGAGATCTGCGGCTGGGAGAAGGGCAAGGCCGGCGGCAAACACGAGCACAGATTGGGCTCATTCCACATCAGAAGCTCCTGCGGCGGACTGGTAGGCAAATGCTCAGGCATGACCGACGCGATGCGTGACGAGGACCCTGAGACATTTGTCGGCAAGATCTGCACGGTCAGGTTCAATGCCGTATCTAAATCCAAAGATACAGATAAGCCCAGGTCATTCGACCATGCTCGTTTCGTCGAAATCCGCGGAGACAAGAACGTGGCCGACAACCTTGAATATATCCTGAAAGTGAAGTCGAAAAAGAGGTAGGTATGAGCGGCAGCACTGAATGCCAGTGCCCGTACTGCGGAGGGGTTGCCTTGTGCAGCCCTTCCAAGGGCATCTGGTGCGACAAATGTAAAAACGGCTTCTGGGAGCAGGAGCGAAACGTTATTCAAAGATGGGAGAGAACAAATGGAAACAGTACCTTGGCAGAAAATACTGGACAAGTGGAACGCCTACCAGCTGGCCGCAAACAAGACCGCAGTTTACCCTAAAGAGTCCTTGGTCTACCCGGTCCTTGGTCTGGTCGGGGAGGCTGGGGAGTTTACTGAGGCGCTGGTCGGCGGCGACCCAGAAAAAGTAACCAAAGAGGCTGGCGACGTTTTGTGGTATTGCGCAGCGATCTGCACCAGTCGAGGTATAAGACTTTCTGAGTGCTACCCAATGGTTTATAAGGATGCAGATTTCAGTGGGTACACTATTCTTATTGTTGCTGCGAGATTGGCTGAGCAGTATAAGAAAGCAATTAGATCTGGATTCCAGGCCCCTGTAACTGGAGTAATTACCAAAGCTTTGATGCAACTTACAATTGTGCTTGAGCAGACAATTGCACCTATCGGATTACCAACCATCCCAGAGATAATGGAGATCAATATTGAAAAACTTGCGGCCAGAGCAGTAGCGGGGACGTTGAAAGAAAGAGGTAATCGCCCACCTAATCCTCCATACATTGACCCGAAGCACGGACAACAGAGAGGGTAGCGACTCACCAATGAGACACAACCTTGGTTGTGTCTCATATTTATAAGGAGATGAGATGCAAAGAAAGCCACGAGTACGCTTTTGCTGGGAGTGTGGCCGGCAGCTCTGGGGGCAACCACCACGTCGAGGTTGAGGTCGACGGCCACAACAGAATCCTGCACAAGGACTGCTATCAAAAACTATTTCCAGAGGAGGCGAAACGTGCCAAGAAAAGTAACAATGGAGGACTTCATCATCCCTGAATTTCGCGGAAAGGATCCTGAAGACTATGAGTTTCGTAGGGATGGTACTATTGTCCGCAAAGATAGATGGGAAAAGGGTATAATGGAAATAGCTTTCAGACTCACTAACTCAGGACGGGTTGAGTTTGAAATTGACAACCTAGTCAAGACTGTCGAGTGGCTGCTTGACCAGATACCTGATCGGCAGATCCCAGACGAAGAGGAGGAGTGAACCATGTTTGGAGAATACTAGTACAGCCGACCTAACTCCACTTTGGCTAGACCGTAGGTACTTTTACTTTAGATCCTGAAGACTATGAGGAGGATTCGGCCGGCAACAGAAGTCACCTCACCTCACCTCACCTCACCTCACCCCATAACCTCAAAACGAATAGCGTGCCGCTCGCACGCCTCTTTGGCCTTGCACAGCCCGGTCCAGATCTCTGCAAACTCGGGATCGTCCTTAATGACCATCGCGACCTTGCCCCAGACGCCAAACAAGGGATATGCCGCAACGCAAGGTTCGGTACATCCTCGACCGCACTTTAGTGGATCAGCAGCTACTCTATGCATCGTCGCCCCTCTATGTAGACAGCACTCTCTGGACAGAACTGGATAACAAGGCCTATCCTGTAACCAAGCTCAGCATCCTTCAGTGCCCAGACCGATAACGGCAGGTTGCCGTCGTATTTCGATCGGAAACCTTTCAGCAGGATTTCGCACATTCCACAATCTTGGCACTCTTGTTTGTCGGTGGTTAGGAAGTGCATAATCAGTCCGTATCGTCGGCGCCGTAACGCAAGTTCTGGGCAATCCGCTTCACCCATCCCCGGGCGTTCGGCAGAAAGTTCTTGCAGTCGGCCATGAAATCTAGGCGCTCGGCCAGGATCAACATCACCAGATCAGAGTCGGAAGTGTCATCGATCTTTGCTCGAGTAATGGGTCCGACAATGCCGTCATCTTTCAGCCCAAGCGCCTGCTGTAGCTGCTTGATCGCTGTCTTCGGCCCGGAGTTCACCCCGAAGTCGAAGAGCTGGAAGGCAAGCCCGCGAGGAAATCTGTCGAGGTTCATCGGAATAATGTAATCGGCAATGTAGATCGCGCCGGCCTGGTCAATTGTGAGATTTTTGATATTGAGATGGGGGTATGATCGCTGGCTGACACCCCACTTGGTTGGTCCGCCGACCGGATCGTCCCAGTATCCGCCTTCATGGCCCAGGCATCGACGCAGCAATTCTCGAACCTTATCGGATGTCATTGATTTCTCCCCTCAAGGTGTTCAATTCTTTTGGCATTACTCTCTACGTCCTTTGATGTCTGCCTGATTGATAATTCAAAAGTGTTTTTCAACACTTCTGTGCTTGTGGTCATTCGGTTCACACTGGCAGTGACGCTGGCAGACGAGGCTTTTATTTCCGCCACGCTTTCCCTAATTTCTGACTTAAACAGTGCGAGCAGTGTGAAAAGAGCACCGAGAGTTATAGCCACAACCAACACCATTACTGCAATAGCACCGACAACTTTGTTTTTGAAACTGAGTAACGGCGGGATCTCTCTGAGCAATTTTTCACTTGCCTCCGTATCTGCTTTGTGCTTTTCTTCAAGTCTGATAAAGTTTGGACAGTCGTTACATGCTCTCCTGTCAGTCTCGCCGTGTCTGCGGTCATCGGTCATTTATCTCATCCTTTAGAAAATACTTTCTCAATAAGAGGCTGAAGATTAAGGACCGCACGCTCACCAAAAAGAAAACCAAGCACAAGCACATTGATTATGATCATAGCCAGACCTTGCTCTTGGCTAAACTCGTTACTTGAAAAGATCCACTTATAGTCGAGCCACAATGTAGCAAAACCCCAAGCCGGACGTTGTACCCCACGTAAAAAAACAATAGGACGGCCAATCCAGCCAAGAGCATTCAAGTCAGAAGCAGTACCCTCTTGCTCGGCAATTCGCTTGTCAATTTGCGCAGCTGCTTCGGATAACATTTTGTCAGTCTCTAACTGTTTTGCTGCAAGAAGTTCTGTCATTTTCAGATTAACTTCTGCTTTTTGCAAAGGAGTCAGATCAGGGGGGAGGTAAGACAACACTGTTTCTTTTATCTCTTTGAACAGTCCGCCGCCTACAAAGTTAGCTACTGCCGAAAGTATTTTTCCTGCGCTCATCAACATCCTCCTTTATATCCACCAAATCCCCATGCACACCACCAGCAGCACGAGGGCTATGCCGAGATCTATGAGGGTGCGTTGGGTTTGTTGTTCTTGGTCTTTTGAGTTCATATTTTGGTTAATTGTAGTTTTTTATCAATCAAATATTTTTAAACATCTCAGTTCCCCAGAACAACCGTTTGGTGAGCAGCGGACGAGTCTTGAACCATTGAGAAGCAGCCAGCCTACCGGTAAGGCTGAACCGATCAGCTACCCACTTCTCTAATCGTTGAAGATCATAAACACCAGGGTCCGCAGTGCAGAAGAATGCCATCGCCACAACCCCTGTGAAGTTCCTGGTGTTTTTGTAATGACATCCGAGGTTCATCCGGTTAAAGGTCTCTGGCTCATTATAAGCCCCACCGTTTGATATTACACCGTTCTTCATGAATGTGGAACCATTGGCACCACCACCACGGGAACTTACAAAATGCCACTGGCTATCGTTGAGATCCCCGGCTACACTGCCCAGGGAGACGCTCTCACCTGAGTAGGTTGAGGTGAATCCACCGCCAGTTTCGATCCTTGAGAAAAACTTATCCGCTGGGTCAAAGTACCGGGTAAGCGCCACAGTGTCCTTCCACTCCTGCGCCGTGTTTGAATAACATAGACATCCGTAGGCAAAGCCGTTGCCTGAGATATCCCCGATATTCTTTGTCATCATCGAGGCATTGCTTGAGATGTTAAACGCATTGCCGTTGATGCCGTTGATGAGAACTATGGTTGGCGCGGTACCGTAATTCGCGAACGATCCTGAGCCATACTGAGCAGCCCACGAAGACGCAGATATGTTGGTTCCATCTACGTAGATGTGCATTCCGGTCATCATCCCCGGATTCCAGCCTGACCAGAAGTTTAAAGGTTTGGATACGTTGGCTGCCATGATTTCCCCTTATATCGCTGAAGCAAATGCTTCAGATCCCCAGAAGAGCATTTTTGATAGCGGCTTAATATTTTTGTGCCAATGGGTACTTGACAATTTATCTTTTCTCCCAAACTTATCAGCCAAGAAGCCTTCTAACGCCACTCGGTTAGCCTCACTCAATGTGGTGTTAAATACCATCATCTCATATATAGTTAGGTTGCCATAATATGTTGCCGCACTTTCCTTGCACATCTGCATGAGTGCAGTATTTGTTGCTGTCGGCGCTGTGGTATATGTTGCAGTACCTTGTGCATTACCATCTTGATGATATGTCATGGTATTTGCGGCATCATTCCATACATACTCAAGCATAAAAGCAGTATCAACTCCAAGAGCACTGCTACTAGGGTCCATCCAAGCGACGCTAGCGTTAAGACCTCTCATTTTACCATCTGCCAGAGGGCCATTTATAGCATATGAAACACCAGAACCACTAGCTACACATAACATCCTCCCGTTGTTACCTGTGTGTACTGATGGAGTCCTAACAACGGCTATAACCGACGATGTGCTGTATATAGCACTGTTCTGTATTCCTGTTGTGAGCCAGTCATTACTGCCGTCAAAGTACGCCCCCTTATAGCCATTCAAAAGATTCGCACTAATGACCGGCTGGGAGGCCCCTGTTGCCTGAGTTGCATTAGTCCCCACGTTTGCTGTCCATGTAGCTACTGCACCGCTTGCCGGGAGTTCCTCCGGCCTGAAACGGGCTACTAACCCAGGAACAGTATTAGGGTTATAATCATAAAATCCTGCCGCCTTACTTACATTAGTAGCCATTATGCCACCTCCGCTAATACAAGTTTTGCGTCAGAAATCACCTTGGCGTTCACTTCGATGAAGCATTGGGCGGTTCTATTTGGCGCTGTCCCTGTCACCGAGTAAACCATGAAGTTCAGTTCGGTACCTATCGTATCCCTAAACCTGAACCCTTCAGACTGGTAGGCTGCTGCGGGGAATACCAGTGATTGCCCCGAAACATGGAATTGATAGCCTACGGAGTTCAGGGACTCACCTACGTTCAGTTCGATCAAATCACCTGCAGCCAGGTTCAGAGTCACGCCGTTTCTAACAACGCTGGTATTGATGGCTACTTCGATATTAAAAGCGGTCTTGAAATGCACAACAGCGCTTCTTTGCACCGGGATATGATCCGCGTTGAGATGATCCACGGTCAATAGGTAATCCGTAGCCCCTGAGAGTTTTTTCTCTGCGGGCACGGTATAGGACAGGCCAGCAACCGTTTCATCTATAACTGCCATATGGGTTTCAGCCCGGATAAGTCGAACCCTAGATTTTGCTACGTCGTAGTCCAGCTTCTGTGGATTTGATTGATCAATCTCGATGAAGAATGAAGCTGCGGGCATATTCACATTGCCACTCACGGAAACACAACGCAGTTTAACTACAGTGTCAACTGCAGTAGTTATTCGTGCAACAGATACCGGTTGAGATGAATTATGTCCTGCTGTAGTGACCTCGTAGCAAATAGCGTCTACGCCATCAGGCAGTTTAACATTTGCATTATCAACCCAAGAGAACCTGGCACTTTCTGCTGCAGACACATTGGCTATTTGACAGTACGCACTTAGCTTGTAGCTTTTACCAGCCTTTAACGTGATAGAGGAACCAGTGTTTGCCAAGGTACCCGAAACCAGGTCAAAGGTTATATCTGTATTGGCACCAAAATTGGTCTGGTCAGCAGATTTCCTACAGAACAAGAACTCCTTTGTAGCGCCTTTAGTGCTCGTAATCGTCGGTGTCAACGACTGCCCAACCGAGTTATCTGCCGGAGCCGTCACGTTGATCGCCGGGAAGATCAACTGGGTAGGAGTCAGGGCGATATGTTCCTCGGTAATCATATCAACCGCCCGCCATGGTAAAGTCTCGTCCTGGTTGGTATAAATTTTGAAGGTCTCAGCTGGATCAATCGTCTTAATCCACCAGGTCATTGCCTCGCCTTCAGGGTAATCGGCCTCATCTACATTGATGAAAAGTTCCTGCCGTTGGGTATATATAGACAAGTCTTCTGCATCCATATCAGCGGGAGTTTTCAATTTATCGTAGAATTTAATATCATCATAGAGTCCAGTTCCAGCAGTCTCGTCAGCCTCCAGAGCGGTAAGCTGGATGTTGCCATAGTATGCCCTGACTCTGACACCGGCGTGGGCCTGCACTTCCGCAAGAGTCATCCCGAGGTGATAATAAATCCTTTGCAGTATGTACGTTACGGCAGGCACTGCCAGATATCGGTATGAACTGGTTTCAAGAAGGTGCGTGAAATCTTGCACCACCAACGGAGCAGCACCATCGGCGGGAACCCCCCACGTACCATCGACCAAGCCGCTCTTGTCTCCAGCGTTGCCGTGGGTAACAACCCGCTTTTCGAGAGGCCCCATTTTTGGCATGTAGACCGTGCCGTTGCTCCCCGCAGTGGTCCATGGGGTTCCAGGAAGGATAGACTCGTATTCGTGGCCTGCAACTTGCACTGCAAGGTGATGACCTTTGAGCCTAATTTTGCCCACGCCGTGAAGGTCGAGGCCAGCAGATGGCAATAACGAACTCACAGCAACGCTTTTACTCGACCCCTCAGGCCCCATTGTGGTATCTGAAGGATCGATTACGTGCATTCGAGCGTTGGCTATTTTCGTCGCATCAGTTAATTCGGTATATTCTGATAATTTTGACATTTATTTCATTCCTTTATTGAAAGGTTATAGTGTCCAATCACTGAACACTGAACCATCCTCAAACTGATAAATTGATCCGTCCTCGAAACGGTTGGCAGTTGCCATAAACCCGTTCCAGATATCTACCTCTTTAACATACTGGAATGCTTTACTTATGATACTCTCTGGCGTATCGTAGACGTAAAGCAACAGCCTATCCTCTGATTCTGTCCCCAGCATTGACCAAGTATTTAACAGCGGGCTTGCCAATGCTAGGTCGATGGCGTCGGCGGTTGGCCTCAGTGTAATTTTGTCAATGAAAAATATCGGTCGTAAAGTAGGCTCTACACGGTCATAGTCCGCGACTGATAAGCCGATAACATCAACCCAGCCATCAGCAGCCAAAGCCAGAAACGCCAACCCCTCGCCTGGCAAACCATTACCCCCACCAGTGCTTAATATCCACGGCACGGTCACGCCGTTAAATACAAGGTTGAAGGTCAGCACCACATCGGGTCCAGGTGAAGCCGTAGCCCGTACCTTGCACTTCTTCGACGCAGGCCAGACTCGATCACCAGCAGTCAGCCAGGTGGTGCCGTCAAACGACAACGCGGAGTTAGCCGGGATGGTGTAGTCCTGTCCTGCTGTAATTCTGGGATAAAACCAGCGGGACTCAACTTGCGCGGAGGGTTCGGCGTTGAGGCGGAGGCCGGGAGTGCGGTGGCGACCAGTATTAGGCCGTTTAGTTGGAACTCCAGCTGTTCTGCCTACTGGCGAGAAGGCGCCCATTGTTACACCCCGGAGGTGACGACTCTAAGGCCGCAGTCTGCTGTCGTTTCTGATTTGTGTGGGCGGATGTATGCAGGGGAATAGAAGGTGACTTGGTCGTGGCCGAGGTATATCTTCAGCTCTTCCCCGTCTATATTGGCGGTGCGCCAGCCGCCGACGGCGGCGGGGTCCTCGACCTCGAATACAATAGACTCTTCACCTTGTAAGGTGCCGATAATTTGGAAAGTAACCACACGGTCGCGGATAAGCATGGGGTCGAGGGCGACCTCGTCTTGGGTGGGGACAATCAAAGGGTCGGGCAAGCTCATAGAATACCTCCGGATAGTTGTTGCACAACGCTACCATAGTTAGGCTAACGAGTAAACTAATTGTTTTGTTATCAAAGGATTAAACCTCGTAAACTCTCGGTTTACCCTCCCGTCCGCCTGCATGAACAACCTCCTTGTCACGAACAACCACGGGAGTACCAACAGGGTAGAAGTTGACCGACTCCGCATAAGACACCTGGCCCGTGTCGTCTACCAGTTCGTAGCGGGTTGCCGATAGTCGTTTCGACACTATTAAATATTGGGTTCTCGGGGCCGTATTTTCAAACAGCCTCTTCAACGCGTCTTTCATAGTTCCTTCTCCACAGTCAGGCGGGTATCCGCGGTGAAACGCTCTCCGCTGTCATCCACGGTCAGGGTTAGAGACCAGTAGCGTATTATCCCAGGCCAGCGGCGGTGGCTCTCAGTAATGCTGGCAAGGCTCCCCGTCGGCATGTATGTGCGGGCCGGGCACTGGCAAGCGATCAGGTCCCGGTCTGTGCCGTTGTAGTCGATCTCCCGCCGCGCTCGGGCTACGCCCGCCTGATCCGTCGTGAGCAACTCGTCGAGTATATCTGGCCCTTGGAAGTCGGCGGGCTGCCGCTGGACGGTAATCCGCATTAGTTTATCTCCTCATACTCAATGACGATGTCAGTCGGAAAGTCCTCCCCGTCCGTGATCGCTGCTACGGCCGGGCGGTGGGAGTACTGGACAAAGTTGACAGGATAGGATACCTCGCCCAGGCACGGAGCCAGATCAGCCTGAACCTGCCGGCCATCTAAGAAAAGGTTACTCGAGCGCCCGAACCATTCCGCGGATAACGCCCCGGCGGGAATGTAACCAAGGTCCAGAAGGTGGGCGGGGTGCTGGAAAGACAGCTCTTCCTTCCTAGTCCGTACCACGGGGCCTACCAACTGGATGTCGCCGTCGTCGGTAGCGCGTAGTCCGAGGACTCTTATTTTTGCTGGGTCGTAGTGCAGCAGAAAATACACGACATCCCCAGGCGCAAACGACGACCGCTCTTCTCCCTCGGCGTCAAGGTGCATCTGGCCGTCAATCTCAGTATGTAAGGAATCAGAAGAATTACCTTGACCAAAAGTATAGACGGATGTCAGGGTATCACTCATAATAGAACCAACCTCGGAAAGAATTGTACGTCTTCAGCAGTGTAATCAAAAACAGAAAACCGCCAATATTTAGTCACATAGGTGAGGTACAACAAAGAGTTACCAGCCGTAGCCGTGGTCACGGTACCATCTTCCTTGACTGTGACTGCCCCTAAATCAGTCTCATTGTAGTCGTGGAAAACCTCCCCGTAATATGGCTTTGCGGTTTGTCCCGCGCCGCCGACAACCTCAATACGCTCAGACGTTATCGTTTCTTCCTTTATACCTTGGTCGATTACCATGACCCGGGCGGGGGCACCAGAGTGGTCGAGGGCAATTTTGTATCTCTCATCCCATGGCACCTGATAGACCTGGTACTCGCCCTCCCACGGGCCTATGGTCGACGACTCCATCCTCAACCCATCCCCAGACAGCTGCTGGTCGGACACCATGAAAATGTTGTAGCCAGGCCGCGATTCGGGAGCGCCATCGATCTGAAAAAAATCGTCCTGATCCGTCAGGTGATAGTCGGGCTCCGCCTCGGCCCACTGGTTGACCGAGACCGGGTACTCCGGCTCACAGACCAACATATTCTCCGGATCAGTTTGGATCACGCCGCCGACAGCCTCAACAATCCGGCGGATAACACCGATCGCGGCGTCGCCCTCGTTCACGGCCAGACGCCCGGGCGAAATAAACCAGTCGACCAGCCGCCAGGAAACAGTAAACGGCGCCGCCAGGGTCGCGACCAGGGCCGAGGCCATGCCGGACAATTCTCCCGCGGCCAGCCGGCTATGCGGCGTATCGAGCAGTTTGGTTCGACTCACTAGCGGCACCACATAGGTGGTCAACCCGGGCTGCCTGGTCTCCCGGGGCACCTCCGGCATCAGGTGACACTGCCAGCCATCGACGGTGAGCACCACCTCCGAGCTGTACTTCTTGTAGTCGAGGTACTCCGTCTCGTCATAGAGCTGTAGCTCTCCGGCAATAAAATATTGTCCGCGGTCCTGCTCAATATTGATGTTGGCGTAGGATGTATGGGCTTTGCCGTCGCACTTAACAGTGATATCAAATCGCTGAACTAAAGCCTCACCAGCTGCGATGACATAGAGCATATCCAGGACCTGGCGGACCAGGTCTTTGTCCTGCAGGTCATTGAGCTGGTCGAGGACAGCCCGGACTTTGCCTTCGGATATCGAGTAATTTTGGTCCAGGGCTTGGCGTAGGCCGGCGTGCAGATTGTAGAGCTGGTTAAGGGCTGCGCGGTAGCGTGGGGTGTTGCCGTAAAGTTGCTCAAGTTTACGGCGGATTTTGGCTGCATCGCTGTAGCGTTGGTCGAGTGTTTTTCGAAGAGTAGCGGCGTTGCCGTAATATTGGCTAAACGTCACCAGCATCCGCAGGCCATAGACCTGGTCGAGGAGTGCGGCCAGGCGAACAGTCAGTGCATACGGTTGATCCAGGATGGCTCTGACCAGCGGCACCCCCAGCAGATCATATATCTGTTCGCAAACAGCGCGTACTTGATTGGTCGGCGCCGGTGAGTCCCCATCCATAACAAAATTTACCGCACTCACCGCCGGCGGCGTATAACCAGCCGGCAAAACAAAATCAACTGCGGTAATAGATGGAGGGATGTACGGCATCAAGCCACCTCCTCGCGGAGATGATCGGAAACGACAGAGTTATCCACGCCCTCAATGCCCAGGCAAACTAGACGGAATACATCGTTATGATTGCCATTGACCTGCAACGTGTATCCCCCGCTGCCGCTGGCTGATACAGTGGCTGCATGAACATCCGTCAGAGATAAATTGCGGTTTGCCACGATCGTTCGAACTAGGCCATTCCCTCCGGAATCCTTGACGGTGCCGCTGATCGGAAACATTCTTCGTGCCCCCGCAACAAACCCGATCTCAATAATGTCAGCAGCCATTTACTAAACCTCCTTAACCATTATCGCCATGTTGGAATACAGGAGAAACGCACGATAACTCACGCCAGCAACTACATGGACATCGAGGGCTGTCACACCATCAGGGCGACGATAAACATCTCGCATAAAACCCATCAATCCCATAGACGTCCCCCCAGTGTAGAGCGGGGTCATGAGATATTTGCCAGTCAACGGATCAGGGTTGCCGTAGGTGACCAGGGTCGCGTCTGATTTCCAGCCTCCGCTGTTCGTATTTTTATTTCCATCACCATCAATCAACCAATAAAATTGGGACGTCAACTGGTCGCCACCGGTGCAATAGTATCCCACATAGGCTGATAATTTTGCCCCTGCATCGTAGGCCCGTGCCAGTGTCGCGGTGATAGTAGATCCCGTCATAGCGGAGATGGTTATTCTGTCGACGTTGGCATTGTCACGTATAAAAATTTTCTGGCCAACCTGCCAGCTTGCCGGGACGGTACCAACGTCAATAACCTTATCGGCCCCGGAAGTCAGAGCCCCGGCGCTGCTGACGATATCCTCCCCCAACACCGGATGTGCCCCCTTGCCTATTGGCATGCCGTAAAATTCCGACGCAACAGTGCTTGCTCTGGCTATGGCAAAGATCGCATTGAGATCTCCGTAGGCCCATAGTACTGGGACCATCGCGTCGTCAATAGGCCAGTTGAAATTCCCGTTGTAAGCCTGCACGCCAGCATGCGTAGAAGCGTTCCAGTACAGATAACCAATCAGTTGGATAGAGCTGGCCAAGAAGGAGCACTTGAAATAGAGATCCTCGTTGCCGTTTTCGCCGGGCGAATAGATCACAAAATAATCGTTGGTCGAGATAGTGTCTTCATCAACGGCATAAACTGCATCATGCAAGGTCCAGCCGATGCCGGCGGCGCTGTAATCGTAGCTGCCGTTTCGCTTGCAGACGAAATCCCGAAAACGCTTAAACAGCTCTGTTCTACTTACACACTCAACGCTCACTAGGTTTTTATAAGCCACTATTTTTCCCCCACTCAAGAATGGATTTTCTGGACAGTTCGGAATAACGACACTTTAGGTTGCGGCACATAACCGACGTTTTCCAGCTTCCACCGATATTGGTGCATCTACTGATATTCACAGCTGTAATATGCAAAAAAGACCCGCATTTCGGACAAACAGGTCCTCTTTGGAATGCACTTGGCAACCCTTTTCGCAGCAGGTATGGCGGCGGGTTGGTTATAATTGGCGCCATTGTTCGTGTTTTAGGAGCCATCATTCGCAATCCGGACAAAACGGCGCGACGATTGTGGCGCCAATCACAGACCTTTGAACAACCTTCCAGGCGAGGATGCCGTTGTACAAGGTCTCCTGAATACTGACGTATGTAGCCGCAGCCGCCTCTGGAACACCAATAACCCATGAGCCTGGCCCCATGCCGGGGTTTTCGTATTGATATATGTACAAGGGGACGGCATCGCCCATCTCGGTATAACTGATCCACACCGGTTCCATAGGTTCAAACCAAGGATTCTCGTAAAAATAACTAGTTCCGACAAGCTTAAGGTTTACACATACCATCCCGGTCGGAACGCCTTTCACCTGCACTGTGGTAGAATCACTACCGGCACAGGCATCACTTACATTGACCCCAAAATCACCGTCGCAAAGCTGTTGCGGGTCAACAAACACGTCGACACCGCCACCTCCCCCGAGCACAATCTGCTGGAGTCCGTTGGCAAATGTGGTGTGCTCCCCGGTAGTCGTTACCACATATGGCGGGACCCCATCAGCTATGTGCAGGGTGATCACTCCAAATGACATCTCACCATCACTATAATTGTCGATCGACACCGGAGTGGTGTCGCTGGTTAGAGGCATGGAAAGGCGAGAGCACCCATCGTCAACTACAACTACGCTATTTGGGCATGGTGGATCCGGGGGATATACTGTTTCACTGTGATTGCCTGTTCTTTTGGTAGCTTGACCGTTGTCAAAAACCAATCCACTTGATGCACGCCACAACAATAGGGTATCAGGTTTGCCATCGTGTACGGCCAGGGTTACAGGCCCTCCGGAGGTGGTGGTTGGGTTTTCCGGATCCGCTGACAGTGGGACGACCTCACTGCAGCAATTATTACGAGGTATTTTCAGGTGATAGTGTATGGTTCCGCACCCATCCGCGCCGGTCGGGGATACCGGGCAAAATGTTGTGTGCGGATTAGCGGCCAGATATTTATCTATCGTGGCCTGATCAAGGCCGTGTCCGCCAGGGTTTTGCGTGGTCCAGTGGAGGCAGGACGAGGGGATCCCGGTCGGTGGGTAGCAACATATTTTCAAAAACCGGTCGAGGTCCTCCAGAGATCTATCCCACTCCTGGCAACCATACTCTGGCGGCGGCGGAGGTTCCGGCAGGGGACCATCATCGTCATCGTCATCAGTAGTCCCACCATCTTCCAGATATCCACACAGCCGCAGTAGATAATCGGCAGTGATAGTGTCGTCTCCGGCCGGTGCCTGGATGTCGCCTTGAAACACCATCATATGGTAAAACGCCAAAAGCTTAACATCCTGCGGCATCCCCAACTCCGACCCCGGAGAGTTGGGGATGCCGGGAATTTCAAAGGTGATCAAATCGTACTGGGTGGCAAACTCAACCCTGATGGTTCCAGTAACCGATTCCGTCCAATACAGAGTATTGCCAGACCGCTTTATTTCCGGAGCCTCAACAATACCTGATGCGCCGATCACCAACCCGAGCCAGCCGGCGGCAAAGGGGCCGTCAACCGGATATTCCAATTCAACAGACGTGTCGCCCTTGATGTCGATGTTGAGGCTGAGCTGCTCCGAGGCAACCACGGTCTGCACCACTTCACCAGCCGATAATACCAGCCGATAACCCTCTTCGGGGTGACTGCGGTACAGGCGGG
>C687J13239_1000744_pt1 | contig 15367 bp, 11 predicted proteins | sample RifGroD2_FD_13239 | JGI IMG/M metagenome (IMG submission 13239) | reverse complement strand
TCAGCATCACCGTCAGCCTGATCAACCCGATCGCGATGGAAGAAGGCCTGCGTTTCGCGATCCGCGAGGGTGGTCGCACTGTCGGCGCGGGTGTGGTTGCAAAGATTATCGAGTAAAGGAATGAGAAGGGTGAAGGGGGAAGAGGGAAGGGTTTGGCCCTTTTCTCTTCTCTCTTCTCCCTTTCCAGGTTTTAGGCCAGTAGCTCAATTGGTAGAGTATCGGTCTCCAAAACCGAGGGTTGGGGGTTCGAAACCCTCCTGGCCTGCCAAAAGTAAGTAAAAGTTGATTGGAATAATCGCGCATGGCAGACAAAATTAAGTTGCTGGTGGCCTTTCTGCTGGTTGTGGCGGGCATCGCAGGCTTCTATTACCTGCACGACAGTGCGGCAGTACTGAAGCTGGCTTCGGTTCTGGCTGGTCTGTTGCTGGCTACGGGGATGGCGTGGACCAGCGAGCCGGGCAAACGTTTTTTTGCTTTTGCCAAGGATTCCGTTGCGGAGGCGAAGCGTGTAGTTTGGCCGACGCGAAAGGAAACGCTGCAAACCACTGGTGTGGTGATCCTGTTTACCATCACCATGGCTTTGTTTCTGTGGGCGGTGGATGCCAGTTTGATGATGGTGGTGAATAAACTGATGGGACGGGGTGAGTGATGGCCAAGAATTGGTATGTTGTTCATACGTATTCGCAGTTTGAGAAAAGCGTGCAGCGCGCATTAATCGAGCGCATTCAGCGCGAGGGGATGCAGGATAAATTTGGCCAGATTTTGGTTCCGGTTGAAGAGGTCGTGGAACTGAAGGCAGGGCAAAAAAGCATTACCGAGCGCAAGTTCTTCCCGGGCTATGTGTTGGTCGAAATGGAAATGACTGACGAAAGCTGGCATTTGGTGAAGAGCACTCCCAAAGTAACCGGTTTTCTGGGAGGGTCGGCGATGAAACCCACGCCGATCAGCGAAAAGGAAGTGCAGCATATCATGCAGCAAATGCAGGCCGGGGTTGAGAAACCAAGACCCAAGGTGCTGTTTGAGGTGGGTGAGGCGGTGCGTGTCAAGGAGGGTCCGTTTACCGACTTCAATGGCACGGTTGAGGATGTCAATTACGACAAGAATAAAATACGCGTGGCGGTGACCATTTTCGGTCGGTCGACCCCCGTGGAACTGAATTTCGGCCAAGTAGAAAAGGGCTGAAGAGCGAGAAATGCAGATGGGGAACGCAGCCTGCAAAAATTGCAGATGCAGTTTCCCTTATGCTATTTCTCATGTTGGGGAGAGACGAAAAGTTTCGCTGGTACCCGTTTGACAGGAGTGCATCATGGCAAAGAAAGTTATTGGCTATATCAAGCTGCAAGTGCCTGCAGGCAAGGCAAATCCAAGCCCGCCGATTGGCCCGGCATTGGGTCAGCGCGGTTTGAATATCATGGAATTCTGCAAGGCGTTTAATGCGCAGACACAAGGCATGGAACCTGGTTTGCCGATTCCGGTGGTGATTACCGCTTTTGCGGACAAGAGTTTCACCTTCATTATGAAGACCCCGCCAGCGACCATTTTGATCAAGAAGGCCGCCGGTGTGCAAAAAGGCAGCAAAACGCCACACACCGACAAAGTGGGCAAGCTGACCCGCAAGCAAGCGGAAGAAATCGCAACAACCAAGATGCCTGATCTGACGGCTGCCGATATGGACGCCGCAGTGCGTACCATTGCAGGAAGCGCGCGCAGTATGGGTATCACCGTGGAGGGCGTATAACATGTCCAAACGCTATAAAGCAATTGCAGCCAAGGTCGATCGCAACAAGTTGTACCCCCTGAATGATGCGTTGAATCTGGTTAAGGAAACTGCCGTGGCAAAATTCGATGAGTCTATCGATGTCGCGGTAAACTTGGGCATCGATGCGCGCAAGTCGGATCAATTGGTGCGCGGTTCTGTGGTATTGCCTAAAGGAACCGGTAAGACGGTGCGTGTGGCCGTATTTGCGCAGGGCGCAAAGGCCGAAGAAGCCAAGGCTGCCGGCGCGGACATCGTCGGTTTCGACGATCTGGCCGAATCAATCAAGGGTGGTAACCTTAACTTTGATGTGCTGATTGCCAGTCCGGATGCAATGCGTCTGGTCGGCCAGCTGGGCCAGATTCTCGGCCCGCGCGGTTTGATGCCTAATCCAAAGGTGGGTACGGTATCCGCAGATGTGGCGGGTGCAGTGAAGAATGCCAAGGCCGGCCAGGTGCAATATCGCACCGACAAGAATGGCATCGTGCAATGCACTATTGGCCGTGCTTCGTTCACGCCGGAAGCATTGCGCGAAAACCTGCTGGCGTTGGTCGACGCGCTGAACAAGGCCAAACCGGCGGCATCCAAGGGGGTGTACCTGAAGAAGGTGTCAATCTCCAGCACCATGGGTGCCGGTATCCGCGTCGAGCAGGCCAGCTTGGCTGCATAATGTTTCAAATTTGGCGGCAGGATGAAAATCCTGCTGCCTCTAATCTTTGGACTGCTGGCGTGCTGGCAGCATCAAAGACCGTAGGTATCAANGGAGTTGTTGGCCGGAGATTTAATTGGCGGAGCGATCCGTCTGCCCACGTAGATGGTGTGCCCGCGAGCAGNAGANGTTTTTCTGGCTCAAGGTTGCTGTTGTAATCAATGGAATGTAGATAATGCATTCCGGAAAATGGAGGAAGACTTGAGTCTCAATCTGCAAGAAAAACAGGCGGTGGTTGCGGAAGTCGGTGCACAGGTTGCGCAGGCCCAGACCATCGTCTTGGCGGAGTATCGTGGCATCAAGGTCGGCGACATCACCAAGCTGCGTGCAAATGCACGCAAATCGGGGGTGTATTTCCACGTGTTGAAGAACACGCTGGTGCGCCGTGCGGTGCAAGGTACTCAGTTCGAATCACTGGCTGAAAAAATGGTTGGCCCGCTGGTGTACAGCATCAGCGCGGACGCCGTTGCTGCCGCCAAGGTGGTGTACGAATTCGCCAAGACGAACGATAAGCTGGTGGTTAAGGCAGGATCCTATAACGGCAAGATGCTGGATACCGCGGGTGTAAATGCGCTGGCTTCTGTGCCGTCGAAGGAAGTCCTGCTGGCGCAACTGTGCGGTCTGTTGCAGTCGCCGGTCTCTGGCCTGGCTCGCGTGCTCAGCGCGATCGCCGAGCAAAAAGCACCTGCTGCTGCTTGATCCGATTAATTTTTTTAAAGTTAGGAAAATAAAATGGCATTCGATAAAGACGCATTTTTGGCTGCTCTGGACAATATGTCCGTGCTGGAACTCAATGAACTGGTAAAGGCGATTGAAGAGAAGTTCGGTGTTTCTGCTGCTGCGATGGCTGCTCCGGCTGCTGCTGGCGGCGGTGCCGCTGCTGCTGCCGCTGAACAGACGGAATTCAGCGTGATTCTGAAGGCCGCTGGTGAGAACAAGGTGAACACGATCAAGGTGGTTCGCACCATTACCGGCCTGGGTTTGAAGGAAGCCAAGGACCTGGTTGACGGTGCACCGAAGGCAGTTAAGGAAGGCGTGTCCAAGGCCGATGCCGAGGCTGCATTGAAACAATTGATCGAAGCTGGCGCATCTGCTGAACTCAAGTAAGGTTGTACGTTGTTGAAAGGCTGACGGTATGCCGTCAGCCTTTTGCCGCTTTAAGAAGTCAGCGGCCAGAAAGCATCTAATGCTTTCTAGCCCCTGTCTTTTTCCTCAATCGTGGAGATTATATGAGCTACTCTTTTACCGAAAAAAAACGTATCCGTAAAAGTTTTGCCAAACGAGTCGGTGCGTTGCCGGTTCCATTCTTGTTGTCCACTCAATTGGAATCCTTTGCCGCATTCTTGCAGGCCTATACTCCGCCGGAGCAACGGAAAAATGACGGCTTGCAAGCCGCCTTCAACGGGATTTTCCCGATCGAGAGCCATTCCAAAAACGCGCGTCTCGACTTTGTCAGTTACCAGCTTGGCATGCCGCCGTTTGACGTAAAGGAATGCCAACAGCGCGGTTTGACCTATGCTTCGCCGCTACGCGCGCGCGTGCGCCTGACCATCATGGACAAGGAAGCGTCCAAGCCCACGGTCAAGGAAGTGAAAGAGCAGGAAGTGTACATGGGCGAAATGCCGCTGATGACACCTACCGGTTCGTTCGTGATTAACGGCACCGAGCGCGTCATCGTGTCGCAGTTGCATCGTTCGCCCGGCGTGTTCTTCGAGCATGACCGCGGCAAGACGCATTCATCCGGCAAGCTGCTGTTCTCCGCGCGCATCATCCCGTATCGCGGTTCCTGGCTGGATTTTGAATTCGACGCGAAGGACTACGTGTACTTCCGTATCGACCGCCGCCGCAAGATGCCGGTCACCATCCTGTTGCGTTCGCTCGGCTACAGCAACGAAGACATGCTCAAGATGTTCTTCGAGTCCGATATATTCCACTTGGGCAAGAAAGGCATCCAATTCGAGGTGGTGGCCGAGCGTTTGCGCGGCGATGTGGCGCGTTTCGATATCGTCGGCAAATCCGGCAAGATCATCGTAGCCAAGGACAAGCGCATCACCGTGCGCCATATCCGCGAAATGCAGGAGGCCGGCATCGACAAGCTGGCCGTAACCGAAGAGTTCCTGATCGGCCGCGTGATTGCGACCAATATCGTGGACAAGGACAGCGGCGAAATCATCGCCAACGCCAATGACGAAATCACCGAGGTGTTGTTGCAGAACCTGCAAGCCGCCGGCATCAGCAAGATCCAGACGCTGTACACCAATGATCTGGATCACGGCGCATTCATTTCGCAAACCCTGCGCACCGATGAAACCACCGATCAATGGACGGCGCGTGTGGCGATATACCGCATGATGCGTCCCGGCGAGCCACCCACCGAAGACGCTGTCGAAGGCTTGTTCAATGGGCTGTTTTTCAGCGAAGAACGCTATGACCTGTCTGCCGTCGGGCGCATGAAATTCAACCGCCGCGTCGGGTGCGAAGAGCTGACCGGTGCATCGATTCTGTCCAACGAAGATATCGTCAAAGTGGTGAAGATTCTGGTCGAGTTGCGCAATGGCCGCGGTGAAATCGATGACATCGATCACCTCGGCAACCGTCGTGTCCGTGCCGTCGGCGAGTTGGCAGAAAACACATTTCGCGCCGGTTTGGCGCGTGTGGAGCGCGCCGTCAAGGAACGCCTTGGTCAGGCCGAAACCGACAACCTGATGCCGCATGACCTGATCAATGCCAAGCCGATCTCGGCTGCGGTCAAGGAATTCTTCGGCTCCAGCCAGTTGTCGCAGTTCATGGACCAAACCAATCCGTTGTCCGAAATCACCCACAAGCGCCGCATTTCCGCGCTGGGGCCGGGCGGCCTGACGCGCGAACGTGCCGGCTTCGAGGTGCGCGACGTGCATCCGACCCACTATGGTCGCGTGTGCCCGATCGAAACGCCGGAAGGCCCGAACATCGGCCTGATCAACTCGCTGGCGCTGTATGCGCGCACCAACGAATACGGTTTCATCGAAACGCCCTACCGCAAGGTGACCAAGGGCAAGGTGGCCGATGAGGTCGATTATCTGTCCGCGATCGAAGAAGGCAAGTTCACCATCGCCCAGGCGAACGCCGAACTGGACAAGAAAGGCCACTTCACCAACGACATCGTGTCGGCGCGCCATCACAACGAATTTGTTCTGGCCGAACCTGACAAGCTGGAATATATGGACGTGTCGCCCTCCCAGGTGGTGTCGGTTGCGGCTTCGCTGATCCCGTTCCTGGAGCATGACGACGCCAACCGCGCGCTGATGGGTGCCAACATGCAACGCCAGGCGGTCCCTTGCCTGCGTGCGGAAAAGCCGCTGGTGGGCACCGGTATCGAGCGCACCGTGGCAGTTGACTCCGGCACGACTGTGCAGGCATGGCGCGGCGGACGCATCGACTATATCGATGCGGGCCGTATCGTGGTGCGCGCCAATGACGACGAAACCACTGCCGGCGAAGTCGGCGTGGATATTTACAACCTGATCAAATACACCCGTTCCAACCAGAACACCAACATCAACCAGCGTCCGCTGGTCAAGGTGGGCGACGTGATTGCGCGCGGCGATGTGATTGCCGACGGCGCCTCCACTGACATGGGCGAGCTGGCTCTTGGCCAGAACATGCTGGTCGCGTTTATGCCGTGGAATGGCTACAACTATGAGGATTCGATCCTGATTTCCGAGCGTGTCCTGGCGCAGGATCGCTTCACTTCCATCCACATCGAAGAGTTGACCGTCGCGGCGCGTGACACCAAGCTCGGCGCGGAAGAAATTACCCGCGATATCCCGAATCTGGCAGAAGCGCAACTGGCGCGCCTGGACGAATGCGGCATCGTGCATATCGGTGCGGAAGTCGCGGTGGGCGACGTGCTGGTCGGCAAGGTGACGCCCAAGGGCGAAACGCAACTGACCCCGGAAGAAAAGCTGCTGCGCGCGATTTTCGGCGAGAAGGCATCGGACGTGAAAGATACCAGCTTGCGTGTGCCGACCGGCAGCTCGGGAACGGTGATCGACGTGCAGGTGTTCACGCGCGAAGGGCTGCAACGCGACAAGCGTGCGCAACAGATCATCGATGACGAGTTGAACCGTTACAAAAAGGATTTGGCGGATCAGATGCGCATCGTGGAGGCCGACGTTTTCGCGCGGCTGGAAAAATTGCTGCATAACAAGGTCGCCAACGGCGGGCCGAAGAAGCTGGTCAAGGGCAGCAAGCTCAGCAAGGAATATCTGCATAGCATCGAACATCATCAATGGTTCGATATCCGCGTGGCCGATGACGAGGTGGCTGCCCAGATGGAGCAGGTCAAGGAAGGCCTGGCGCAGAATCGTATCGAGTTTGATGCCGCCTTCGAGTTGAAGAAGAAGAAGCTGACCCAGGGTGATGAGCTGCAAGCCGGTGTGCAAAAGATGGTCAAGGTGTATGTCGCGGTGAAGCGCCGTCTGCAACCCGGCGACAAGATGGCCGGCCGCCACGGCAACAAAGGTGTGGTGTCGCGCATCGTGCCAGTGGAAGACATGCCATACATGGCTGATGGCACACCGGTTGACGTGGTGCTGAATCCGCTCGGCGTGCCGTCGCGGATGAACATCGGCCAGATCCTTGAAACGCACTTGGGCTGGGCCGCCAAGGGTTTGGGCAAGAAGATCGACGAGATGTTGCAAACCAATGCCAAGATTGCGGAGGTACGCAAGTTCCTGAACAGGATATATAACCATCACAACGGTCAGACCGCAGATCTGGAAGCGCTCAACGACGATGAAATCATCGAGTTGTGCCGTAACCTGAAGCATGGCGTGCCATTTGCGACACCGGTATTCGACGGTGCCAGCGAAGAAGAAATCAAGTACATGCTGGAACTGGCCGACCTGCCGCTGTCCGGCCAGACCACGCTGCACGACGGTCGCACCGGCGAGGCTTTCGATCGCCCGGTGACGGTCGGTTACAAGCATGTGCTGAAGTTGCATCACCTGGTCGATGACAAGATGCACGCCCGTTCCACCGGCCCGTACAGCCTGGTGACGCAACAGCCGTTGGGCGGCAAGGCGCAGTTTGGCGGCCAGCGCTTCGGTGAAATGGAAGTGTGGGCGCTGGAAGCCTACGGCGCGGCCTACACCTTGCAAGAAATGCTGACCGTCAAGTCGGACGATGTGGCGGGGCGCACCAAGGTTTATGAAAACATTGTCAAGGGCGAGCACAAGATCGATGCCGGCATGCCGGAATCCTTCAACGTGGTCATGAAGGAAATTCGTTCCTTGGCTATTGATATGGATTTGGTAAGACACTAGGGAGTAGGGAGTGGGAAGTAGGGAGTGGGGGAACCCACTTACCACTCCCCACTCCCCACTACCTACTCCCCACTCACCAGATTTTAGGAGTTACACATGAAATCATTGCTGGATTTGTTCAAACAGGTCACACAAAAAGAAGAATTCGATGCGATCAAGATCGGCCTTGCATCGCCGGAAAAGATCCGTTCCTGGTCTTACGGCGAAGTCAAGAAACCGGAAACCATCAATTACCGCACCTTCAAGCCGGAGCGCGATGGATTGTTCTGTGCCAAGATTTTCGGGCCGGTTAAGGATTATGAATGCCTGTGCGGCAAGTACAAGCGTTTGAAACACCGCGGTGTGATCTGTGAAAAGTGCGGCGTGGAAGTTACCTTATCCAAGGTGCGTCGTGAACGCATGGGGCATATCGAGCTGGCCAGCCCGGTTGCGCATATCTGGTTTCTGAAGTCGCTGCCCTCGCGTCTCGGCATGGTGCTGGACATGACTCTGCGCGACATCGAACGCGTGCTGTATTTTGAAGCCTATGTGGTTACGGAGCCCGGCATGACCCCGCTGAATCGCGGTCAATTGCTGTCGGAAGACGACTATCTCGCCAAGACCGAAGAATACGGCGATGAGTTCACCGCGATGATGGGCGCGGAAGGTGTTCGTGCGCTGTTGAGCGGTCTGGATGTGACCGGCGAAATCGAAATCATACGCGCCGATCTGGCGGCAACCGGTTCGGAAACCAAGATCAAAAAATATGCCAAGCGCCTGAAAGTGCTGGAAGCATTCAATGCGTCCGGCATCAAGCCGCAATGGATGGTGCTGGAAGTGCTGCCGGTATTGCCGCCGGAACTGCGTCCACTGGTGCCGCTGGACGGCGGACGTTTCGCGACTTCCGACCTGAACGATCTGTACCGCCGCGTGATCAACCGTAACAATCGCCTGCGCCGTCTGCTTGAATTGAAGGCGCCAGACATCATCGTGCGCAACGAGAAGCGCATGTTGCAGGAGGCAGTGGACTCCTTGCTGGACAATGGCCGCCGCGGCAAGGCGATGACCGGCGCGAACAAGCGCCAGCTGAAATCCCTGGCCGACATGATCAAGGGCAAGAGCGGACGTTTCCGTCAGAACCTGTTGGGCAAGCGCGTGGACTACTCCGGCCGTTCGGTAATCGTGGTGGGTCCGCAGCTGAAATTGCACCAGTGCGGTCTGCCCAAGAAGATGGCGCTGGAATTGTTCAAACCGTTCATTTTCAGCAGGCTCGAAGCGATGGGCCTGGCGACTACCATCAAGGCCAGCAAGCGCATGGTGGAAGCCGAAGAGCCGATCGTGTGGGATATTCTCGAAGAAGTGATCCGCGAACATCCGGTGCTGCTCAACCGTGCGCCGACCTTGCACCGCCTGGGTATTCAGGCATTTGAGCCGATGCTGATCGAAGGCAAGGCGATTCAATTGCATCCGCTGGTCTGTTCGGCATTCAATGCCGACTTCGACGGCGACCAGATGGCGGTACACGTGCCGTTGTCGCTGGAGGCGCAGATGGAGTGCCGCACTTTGATGCTGGCATCCAATAACGTGCTGTCACCTGCGAACGGTGAACCGATCATCGTTCCGTCGCAGGACATCGTGCTGGGCTTGTACTACATGACCCGCGAAAAGATCGGCGCGCTGGGTGAAGGCTCGCTGTTTGCCAATATCGCCGAAGTGTCGCGTGCCTACGAGACGCGCGAAGTCGAGTTGCAGGCCAAGGTGGTGGTGCGCCTCAAGGAGTTCCACAAGGACGAAGAAGGCCAGTCAGTAGAAAAGCTGACCCGCTACGAAACCACGGTGGGCCGTGCCTTGCTGTCCGAGGTGCTGCCGGCCGGTCTGCCGTTTGCGCTGATCAACAAGACGCTCAAGAAGAAAGAAATTTCGCGCCTGATCAACGCCAGCTTCCGCCAATGCGGTCTGCGCGACACGGTGATCATGGCGGATCGGCTGATGTACACCGGTTTCAGCTATGCGACGCGCGCGGGCATCTCGATTTCCGTGGACGACATGCTGATGCCGCCGAAAAAGAATGAGCTGATCAGCGCGGCGGAAAAGGAAGTGCATGAAATTCACACCCAGTACACTTCCGGCCTGGTAACTGACGGCGAGCGCTACAACAAGGTGGTGGACATCTGGGGCCGCACCGGCGACCAGGTTGCCAAGGCGATGATGGAACAACTGGGCAGCGAGCCGGTGGTCGATCGTGTCACCGGCCAGCCGCGCATGGAAAAGGGCAAGCCGGTGATGCAGGAGTCGTTCAATTCCATCTACATGATGGCCGACTCCGGCGCGCGCGGTTCGGCGGCACAGATCCGCCAGCTGGCCGGGATGCGCGGCCTGATGGCCAAGCCGGACGGTTCGATCATCGAGACCCCGATTACCGCGAATTTCCGCGAGGGGCTGAACATGCTGCAGTACTTCATCTCCACGCACGGCGCGCGCAAGGGCTTGGCCGACACCGCGTTGAAGACCGCGAACTCCGGTTATCTGACCCGCCGTCTGGTGGATGTCACGCAGGACCTGGTGGTGATCGAGGATGATTGCGGCACCGACAACGGTACCGCGATGAAGGCGATCGTTGAAGGCGGTGAAGTCATCGAGGCGTTGCGTGAGCGTATTCTCGGCCGCGTGGTCAGCGCAGACGTGGTCAACCCGGAGACTGCCGAAACGCTTTACGAAGCGGGCGTTCTGCTCGACGAAGCGGCGGTGGAACGCATCGAGGTATTGGGTATCGACGAGGTGCGCGTGCGCACCCCGCTGAATTGCGAAACACGCTTTGGCTTGTGCGCCAAGTGTTATGGCCGCGATCTCGGCCGTGGCGGCATGATCAATGTGGGCGAAGCGGTGGGCGTGATTGCCGCACAGTCTATCGGCGAACCGGGCACCCAGTTGACCATGCGCACCTTCCACATCGGCGGCGCGGCCTCGCGTACTGTCGTGGCCAGCCAGGTGGAAAGCAAATCCAACGGTGTGTTGAAGTACAGCCAGAATATGCGCGTGGTGACGACCGTGCGCGGCGAATCGATCGTCGTGGCGCGCAGCGCCGAGGTGATCATCGCCGACGATCATGGCCGTGAGCGTGAACGCCACAAGGTGCCCTACGGCGCGGCATTGACTGTCAAGCAGGGCGATACCGTGCGTGCCGGGGTGGTCTTGGCGACCTGGGATCCGCACACCCGTCCGATCGTCACTGAATACGCCGGCAAGGTAAGCTTCCAGAATGTTGAAGAAGGCGTGACTGTCGCCAAGCAGATCGATGATGTGACGGGTCTGTCTACGCTGGTCGTGATCGATCCCAAGCAGCGCGCGGGTACGCAAAGCAAGACCGTCGTGCGCCCGATGGTGCGCCTGATTGACGATGCGGGTCAGGAAGTCAAATTGGCAGGCACCGAAACATCGGTCAGCGTGACCCTGCAAACCGGATCCATCATCACCGTTGAAGATGGCCAGCATGTCGGTGTGGGTGACGTGTTGGCGCGTATTCCGCAGGAAAGCAGCAAGACACGCGACATTACCGGCGGTCTGCCACGTGTGGCCGAGTTGTTTGAAGCGCGCGTGCCCAAGGATGCGGGTATGTTGGCCGAATGTACCGGTACGGTTTCGTTCGGTAAGGACACCAAGGGCAAGCAGCGCCTGGTGATCACCGACGTGGACGGTATTGCCAACGAATTCCTGATCTCCAAGGAAAAACACGTGCTGGCACATGACGGCCAGGTGGTGAACCGCGGCGAAATGATCGTGGATGGCCCGGCTGACCCGCACGATATCCTGCGTCTGCTCGGTGTGGCGGCACTGGCACGCTACATCACTGACGAAGTGCAGGAAGTGTACCGCTTGCAAGGCGTGAAGATCAGCGACAAGCACATCGAAGTGATCGTGCGCCAGATGCTGCGCCGCGTGCAAATCAGTGATGTGGGCGATACCCGCTTCATCACCGGCGAACAGGTCGAACGTGCCGACCTGCTGGTAGAAAATGAAAAAATGTTTGCCGCAGATAAAACTCCAGCGAGTTTTGTCGATGTGCTGCTGGGCATTACCAAGGCCTCGCTGTCCACCGACTCGTTCATTTCTGCGGCATCCTTCCAGGAAACTACGCGTGTGTTGACCGAAGCGGCGATCATGGGCAAGCGGGATGATTTGCGCGGCCTGAAGGAAAACGTCATCGTGGGTCGTTTGATCCCGGCCGGTACGGGATTGGCCTACCACACCACGCGACGTAAACAGCGTTTGGGCATTGATGTGGCGGAAGGGCATGAATTGCAAGGGGTGGATGTACTCGCGTCGGGTGAATTGCTTGACACTCCTAGTGTTTCTCAATAGAATTCGCAACCTTTTTTCCGTCGCAGTGGATGGTTGTTCAAGTCATGCTGCGGCGGTTGTATTTTATAGATTTGATTTTTAATGAAATTTCAGAAATTTTTTAGGGTGTATAGATAATGCCAACCATTAATCAGTTGATCCGCAAGCCGCGTGTTGCAATTGTAGAAAAGAGTAAAGTGCCTGCTCTTGCAGGTTCTCCGCAAAAGCGTGGGGTATGTACCCGCGTGTACACCACGACTCCAAAGAAGCCTAACTCTGCGCTGCGTAAAGTGGCTAAGGTGCGGTTGACTAACGGCTTTGAGGTGATCAGCTACATCGGCGGTGAAGGGCACAACTTGCAGGAGCACTCGGTGGTGTTGCTGCGCGGAGGCCGCGTGAAGGATCTGCCGGGTGTGCGTTATCACATGGTGCGCGGTAGTCTGGATACGGCTGGCGTTAAAGATCGTAAGCAATCCCGCTCCAAATACGGCGCGAAGCGTGCCAAAAAAGCATAATTTTAAGCATTAATAATTTTCGAGGTTGATATGCCAAGACGCAGAGAAGTACCCAAACGCGAAGTCCTGCCTGATCCAAAATTCGGCAATCAGGATTTGTCCAAGTTCGTAAACGTATTGATGACGGCGGGCAAGAAGTCGGTTGCCGAGCGCATCCTGTACGGCGCACTGGAGCAAATTGGCAAGAAGACCGGGAAAGATGCGATCGAAGTGTTCAATCTGGCCTTGACTAATGCCAAGCCTCAGGTGGAAGTGAAAAGTCGTCGTGTCGGCGGTGCGAACTATCAGGTACCGGTTGAAGTGCGCCCTTCTCGCCGCATGGCTTTGTCGATGCGCTGGTTGCGCGAAGCTGCGCGCAAGCGTGGTGAAAAGTCCATGGGCATGCGTTTGGCCGGCGAATTGATCGACGCGTCCGAAGGTCGCGGCGGTGCGGTGAAGAAGCGTGAAGAAGTGCACCGTATGGCCGAGGCTAACAAGGCTTTCTCACATTTCCGTTTCTAATCGGAACGCTGCAGTTTTAATCAGAATATATAGTTAGGTATCCACCGTGGCACGCAAAACTCCAATCCAACGCTATCGCAATATCGGCATCAGTGCGCACATTGATGCGGGCAAGACTACGACCACCGAGCGCATNCTGTTTTATACGGGTGTGAGTCACAAGATCGGTGAGGTGCACGATGGTGCGGCTACGATGGACTGGATGGAGCAGGAGCAGGAGCGTGGTATTACCATTACCTCTGCGGCGACCACTTGTTTCTGGAAGGGTATGGACAACTCCTANCCTGANCACCGTTTCAATATCATCGATACGCCAGGGCACGTGGACTTCACCATTGAGGTTGAGCGTTCCATGCGTGTGCTGGATGGTGCGTGCATGGTGTATTGCGCCGTGGGTGGTGTGCAGCCGCAGTCCGAGACTGTATGGCGTCAGGCTAATAAGTACAAAGTGCCGCGTCTGGCATTTGTCAACAAGATGGATCGTACTGGGGCCAACTTCTTCAAGGTGGTTGAGCAGATGGAGACCCGCCTGAGGGCTCGCCCGATTCCTCTTGTGATTCCTATCGGTGCGGAAGAGGGGTTCACTGGCGTTGTGGACCTGATCAAGATGAGAGCCATCATCTGGGATGAGGCTTCTCAGGGTATGAAGTTCGAGTACCAAGAGATTCCGACTGAGTTGGTGGCGAGCGCCAATGAGTGGCGTGCAAAGATGGTCGAGACGGCCGCCGAAGCGTCTGAGGAGCTGATGAATCAGTATCTCGAAAATGGCGAGCTGACCGAAGAGCAAATCATTCTTGGTATTCGCACTCGCACCATCGCCTGTGAAATTCAGCCGATGTTGTGCGGCTCTGCGTTCAAGAACAAGGGTGTGCAGCGTATGCTGGATGCGGTGATTATGTTCTTGCCGTCGCCGGTGGATATCCCGGATGTGACAGGTGAAACGGAAGAAGGTGAGCATATTACTCGCAAGGCTGACGACAGTGAGAGCTTCTCTGCGCTGGCGTTCAAGCTGATGACCGACCCATTCGTGGGCCAGTTGACTTTCGTGCGCGTGTATTCCGGTGTGCTGAAAAAAGGTGATACGGTTTACAACCCGGTCAGGGGTAAGAAAGAACGTATCGGCCGTATCGTGCAGATGCATGCGAACAACCGCGTAGAGGTTGATGAGATTCTGGCGGGCGATATCGCTGCCTGTATCGGTTTGAAAGATGTAACTACCGGCGAATCGCTGTGCGATCCGAGCAAGCCGATTATCCTTGAGCGTATGGTGTTCCCGGAGCCGGTGATTCACGTTGCTGTCGAGCCGAAGACCAAGGTTGACCAGGAAAAGATGGGTATTGCGTTGAGTCGTTTGGCGGCAGAAGATCCTTCGTTTCGTGTTCGTACCGATGAAGAGTCTGGTCAGACGATCATGTCCGGCATGGGTGAGTTGCACCTGGAAATTCTGGTCGACCGCATGAAGCGCGAGTTCGGCGTAGAAGCCAACGTTGGCGCGCCGCAGGTGGCTTACCGCGAAGCGATCAGGAAACCGGTCGAAATCGAAGGAAAGTTCGTCAAGCAGTCCGGCGGCCGCGGTCAGTATGGCCACGTGTGGATCAAGATGGAACCGAGCGAAGCGGGTAAAGGTTTCGAATTCGTCGATGCGATCAAGGGCGGCACGGTTCCCCGCGAATATATTCCTGCGGTTGAAAAAGGTTTACGCGAAACGCTGCCGAATGGCGTGTTGGCGGGCTTCCCGGTAGTTGACGTCAAGGTGACCTTGTTCGATGGTTCCTACCATGATGTGGACTCCAATGAAAACGCTTTCAAGATGGCGGCTTCGATTGCATTCAAGGACGGTATGCGCAAAGCTAGCCCAGTGCTGCTCGAGCCGATGATGTCAGTCGAAGTGGAAACCCCGGAAGACTATGCCGGTACGGTGATGGGCGATTTGTCCTCGCGCCGCGGTATGGTGCAGGGTATGGATGACATGATGGGTGGCGGGAAATCCATCAAGGCTGAAGTGCCATTGTCCGAAATGTTCGGCTATTCCACTTCGCTGCGTTCCGCAACGCAAGGCCGTGCGACTTACACCATGGAATTCAAGCATTATTCCGAGGCGCCGAAGAATGTTGCCGAAGCAATCATGAGCAAGAAATAATTTCATAAATTCAAGAATATTAATAACTATCAAGTTAAGGGGCGATTATCATGGCAAAGAGCAAATTTGAACGTACGAAGCCACACGTCAACGTCGGCACGATAGGCCACGTGGATCATGGCA
>C687J13239_1000698_pt1 | contig 16138 bp, 10 predicted proteins | sample RifGroD2_FD_13239 | JGI IMG/M metagenome (IMG submission 13239) | reverse complement strand
CCACGCTCGGCGGCATCGAGCACGGCCTGCACGCTGGCGGCATACCATGCGGTTTTGTCGGGGAAATCCTTGCGGTCTGGCGCTGGGAGGCCGTACTCGCGCAGCATCCTGAAGCACCAGGAATGGAAGGTCGAGGTGATCACCTTGTCCTCCACCCCTCTGTCCTGCATCGCATTCTCCAGCCGCCCCGAAATGCCGTTCGCGTAACTCAACAGCAGCACCGGGCGGCTCGCCGCGCGCGCGATCTGCTCGGCACGGAACGCCAGAATCAGCGTCTTGCCGGAGCCCGCCACGCCGCGCACGATGCGGTGTCCCTCGCCCATGCTGCGCGCCAGCAACTCCTGCTGCATGTCCATCACTTCCAGCACGCGGTCACCAGCGGGCGAGGATTTTTCAGGCAGTTCGTCAAATGACAGGGCAATCTGGGTGACACGAATCTCCGGGAACAGTCGCGCACGCACCCGGTCGATCTGCGGCAGCGACAAGGCAGGCCCGATACGCGGCGACACCATGCGCCAGACCCGCTCGCGAAAGGCTTCCGCATCCACTTTCTCCGCCATCTCATCGCGAAAGATGCAGCGCTCCGGCGGAAATACCTCGCGCAAATCGGTCTGCTCGAACTGCTTGCGCGTGATGTTGCTGAAAGCCACGCCGTGCCCGAAGGAAAATACCGGCTTGCCCTTGAAGCTCCCCCCTTCGTTGACCAGCAGCGGATCACGCTTCAACGTATCCACCACGTTGAACATATAGTTGCGCACTTGCTCGAAAGGGTTGTCAGCCGACACATTGCCCCGATCAGTCATCAGCTCGACCTGCTTGCTGTTTGCATTGATTATCGTATCCAGCCGCCAATCTTTCACCTCCAGCACTACGATGCCCTGCTGCGGATGCAACGTCACGAAATCGGGATGCCTGCCGAAAGGCCCGACCGGGATGTTGTGCCACACCCAGGCGTTGTCTTCGAGGCAATCCTTCAACCGTTCGGCGAGACGCAACTCGCCACGCGCATCGAATCGCGCGGCGCCAAGGGAGGGGATCAGGGTGGCCATGGGATGGGGTTAGGGGTTATGTGGGGGAGGAAGAGGTAAAGGGTGGCGGAGTCGATGTTCATTCAAACATACCAGTCAACTTCGAAAACATTTCGATTCCGGTACCTTGGGCTTTATTGGAAAGCATTTCAAAGCTGCCCCCGTTAGCCCCTCGTTTGCATGCAAAGCTGCCGCAATTCATTGAACTTCATTGTTTGCGGCGCAGGTATCCGATCTGCAAGAGATGCTTTCTCGGGACAAGCTTCCCAAGCCTTAATGAGCCCCTCCTGCAGCCGGAGCATCGCAGTTCCGACATCAACCTTCCCGATACCCGCAGCCTCTGTTTCTTGCCGATGTTGAGCAAAATAACTATTTGCCACTGGGTCGAGTTGGAGGCGAAAACCTAGCACTGCAACGGCTCCTCTGGCCTCGATGAACGTCTGGCTCTTCGACTGTTCGAACAACTTTCCGAAGGCCATACCCAATCCGGCCAAACTCCTTTTGGCGGAGTTATTTTCAATACTTACTGAAGCAGAATCATCGGCTAAGGACCATCCGGCAAGCCATGCATTCAATGAATAGTCGTGAGCCTCTCCGGCACAGGTTCCCCATTCATACCAGAAACCCCGATTATCGGATTTGTCCGACACAAAATCTTTCAGCAGGGTAGCACCGCTGGCCGGGTAGCCTGTTTCGCGATAGAGGTGCGCTAGGCTAACCACTAATTTGGAATTATTCGGGTCTTGGTCCAGTACTGCCTGCCCAATACGAATCGCTAAATCGGAGTTGCTACTGAGAAAGTGTTCAGGAAGTTCGAAGTTCCAGCGATGCAGTTCTGGTACGCGAATTCTATTATGGAATGCCCTCATCGCGGCGACGGCCAAGGTTACGTAGAGCCCATCGATATCCTCGCCTAACTCTTCCTGCATCACTTTCATTGCTGCGATCGCGATACGGCGATGGCGGGTGAGCAGCAGCGTACCGCCCCCCGCAGCAGCCTCCTTCCCCAATGGGAAGATGACATGTTGTTGCAGATAGCCGGGGTCACACCCGAGCGCCTCAGCCAATACAGGGCGTGAAAGAAAATCGAGCTTCTTTGCGTGCATGGCCGCGATGTATGTGAACGCCGTATAGAGGGTACCGCCACTCTTTAGATTGACCGCTGTGAGACGATTAAGCATGGCGCGAACATGGGACAGGGAATCGCTCTCGCGCATCGCAAGGACGCCGCCAAGCAGCGCACCTTCCCCCACTGCGGCCCCTTGCTTGGCAGCATCGAAAAAACGTTGGGAGATTTCCACCGACTCACTCCCTTCGATCTGCCCGAACGCCTCCCATGCATGAGTGATAGCTACCGCATCCTCCTTGGTCAGTCCGCTCAATAGCTCCGATTTGAGCGTCGTATGCATGCCCCAATTTAACTTGGCGGCACCAGCCAACCGCCAATCTCCCTCTCGCGCCATCAGCAGGAAGCGGATATCGTGCCGACCTGCCCGCGCCACTGCCTCTATGGCTGAATGCAGAGAGGTTGCAATCATATCCGCCGAGTCGGTAGCGACCAACCAAGGGTGCTCTCCCTGAGGCAGCGCGAGGAGTTGTTCACCACTAATCGGTGCCAGACAATCTCGATGCCACAACACCTGAAGCCCCTTGATTTGCTCTGTCAGGCCAACGACAGTCTGTCGCAGAGCCATGGATTTCCCCTCCCCACCAGGGCCCAGGGTAAGCACGACTAGAGGACGCTCCTGCCCATGGTAGGCGGATATTCTCTCGATCAAACGACCAACCACCTCTCGGCGTGGGAGCTTGGTGCACAAGGCTATATCCCATTCAGGCTCCGCACCATCGAAGAAGGCCGCCGCCTCTTCTGGAGTGATTTCGCGGCGGTAAGCTTCAAGAGATGCCTGATTGAGATGTTCCCACCCATTAGGCAGCAAAGCTGATGTGTTTGTGAAATTAGACACTGAACCCGTGAAACCCGGTAACGGATAGGCCCACCAAATGCTGTCGCCATCACGAAACTTCTCAGGAAATCGACCATCCTCGACTGTCCAATTGTAATCGTCCGGGTTCCAGAATCGGGGGCTAACCCTAACTACGCCGCGAGATAAGTCAAATTCGCCGATGGTCAATCCGTTGCGCCACGGTTCATCGTCACGAGCCTGAAAAGACGCGCCAGCTTGGAATGTCAAAAATTGATTTCCGGCACCATCTTCCCGGATTACCTCAGCTTTATGGAGGTGTCCATGGAGGTAGATTACTTGGTAGTGACCGAACAGCGCACGCAAACGGCGGGACTCTGATTCACTGAACCAGTTCAATGGATGATGCCCGAGAACGACACGAATAGGAAAGTCTTTAATCTTGTTGATTGCCGCTTCGACCAAATTGAAACCCGGCGAAAGTTTTTCCTTGTCGTGTTCGTCCATCGATAGCCACGCGGTATTGATTCCCGCGACCCCGATATGTTGACCTCGAATCTCGTTCACATCGGTATAAGCACCATCTAGGCTGTCGATCCAGTTTCCAGAAATATTGGCTGGTGCTAACTGGCGGTACGATTTGAAACGGGGGAAGAGGATTTCGCGTGCGTTACGGCCTTCCTCGGTGTAATCAAAGGCATGATTACCGGACACTAAAAATTTGGCGCGATCGATAGCTGAGTTTTTTGTGCGATCGAGATCATGATTGCCCGGCACTGCCAGCACCTTGCCCTGCCAATCGTTATCCCCGAGCGCTTTGAGTAATGGATTATAGAAGTCTGAGCGAAAGGCTTGATACTCACCCTTGAGTCCTTTGTTAGCGATATCACCCGTTAAAAATATGATATCCGGCACAAAACCTTTGGCTACTAACGACTGAACATACTCAACTGTCTTTTCGAGCAGCCGTAGTTGTGGTGCGATATCCTTGCCAACATGAAAGTCGGAGAGGTGGAGCCAACGAATGGGATTTGTCATAAATTAAATAGGTAGTTCAGGTTTGAATTATTTCTGCTGCGCAGTATATCGCCCATTGTTACTTCACCCCCACCCCCACCCCCAACCAAGTATCCGAGCCTGCCATTGGGGTCAGCATCGAATTGTTTTTGCACGTACACAAACTCCCTCATGCTGGTCAATTTTTCTTCGGCTTTTCATCGCCGCTGATAAACCCGATAGGCCGTTTCTTCTGCGGCTCTGGTGGCGTCATCAATTCGCGGATGGCGTCGAACACTTGTTTGAGTTGAGCGCGCGCGTTGCGCGCAAAGGTGTCGTGCTGCATGGACAGTGCTTCGGTTTTCTCTTCCAGTGCGTTGAGCTGCTTGGCCAGATCGTGATGCGTCATGGCCAGCTCACGCAGTTTTACGAACGCTCGCATGATCGCGATATTAACCTGCACGGCTTGCGGGCTGCTCAGTATCGAAGAGAGCATCGCCACGCCCTGCTCGGTGAAGGCATAGGGCGCGGTGCGCCGACCGCCCCATCGTAGCGTTTCCAGAGCCTCCGAACTTGAGGTCACAGATTGTGACCTCAAGACATTAAACTCCTGATTGGTAAGCTGAAACATAAAATCCTCCGGGAACCGCTCCAGGTTGCGCTTGACCGCTTGCAGCAGCACCTTGGTTTCCACGCCGTAGAGCGTGGCCAAATCTGCATCCAGCAAAACCTTTTGCTCGCGCAGCAACAGAATGCGGTGCGTAATTGTTTCCAGCGGCAATAGAGAAGATTTGCTCATTTAGCGAAATTAAACGGGTCAGCTTTGAATTCAATGTAGGCAGCGCGGCAGAACAGCGATTCGCGGCTGATGCCTGCTCTTGCAGCCACCGCAACCAGTTCGCCGGTTTTCATTATTTTTCTCCCTGTATTTCGAAATGGCTGGCGGAGGCTGCGTTGCACTTGCCTGTCAATTCATGAAGGCACGCAGTCTTTCAGTTGCGGGCATCCCCGTCAATAGGCCGAAATGCATAGATAATTTCGATCTGTATATTTGCCAATGCATCGGACAATTGTTCCGCCGCCGGCACGCAAAATTGCTTTCTCCGCAGCGAGCCGCTAGCATCTGCAAAAGCGACGATCATGAAAAACCATCTTCCCCTCGATAATTTGCTCAAGACCAGGCAGCCGATCAATGCGGGCAAGGGCGGACTTCAAGCGGCGATAGCCGGCGCCTACAGCCATCGCGCTCTGCTCGATGCCGCTGACGATGTCCAATCCCATCGTCTGCAACTGGTTACCTTCGACAAGGATTTTCGCCGCCTGATGAAGCGCAGCATGGTTATGGTGTTACCCACAAAATGATTTCCTTCAATCAGGTCCACAAACGCTACCCCGGCGGCTATGAGGCGCTGAAGGGTGTCTCGTTCGATATCGCCGAGGGCGAGATGGTGTTCGTCACCGGGCATTCCGGCGCGGGCAAGAGCACGCTGCTCAAGCTCATCGCCGCGATCGAGCGTCCCAACTCCGGCAGCGTGCTGGTGAACAACCAGAACGTCGGCGCGCTCAAGGGCGGTGCCTTACCGTATCTGCGCCGCAACCTCGGCATCATCTTCCAGGATCACAAGCTGCTGTTCGACAGGAGCGTATTCGACAACGTGCTGCTGCCGCTGCAAATCTGCGGCTTCGATCACCGCGAAAGCGCCAAGCGGGTGCGCGCCGCGCTGGACAAGGTCGGTCTGCTCAAGCGCGAAAAGGCCAACCCCATCGCGCTGTCCGGCGGCGAGCAGCAACGCCTGTGCATCGCGCGCGCCATCGTCAACCGCCCGGCCATCCTGCTCGCCGACGAACCGACCGGCAATCTCGATGCGGACTACGCGCGGGAGATCATGGCAATCTTCAGCTCTTTCCATCAGGTCGGCGCCACGTTGCTGATCTCCACCCATGACGAGAGCGTGCTGCAGGACAGCGGCGTGCGCAGACTCATACTGAAGGAAGGCGTGCTGCAATGACGCGCGCCTTCGCACTACACCTCGGCGTGCTGCGCGCCGTGCTGCGCCGCATGTTCGCATCGAAGCTGGCGGGGTTCCTCAATATCCTGGTCATCGGCATCGCGCTCAGCCTGCCTGCCGGCATGTACATGCTGCTGCAGAATGCGCAGGGGTTGGTCGCGCAATTATCCGATGCACCGCAGATCAGCCTGTTTCTGGAGATGAATGCGAAGGCGGAGGACGTTGACCGGCTGCACCAGCAGCTTGCGCAACACCCGGCCGTCGCCGGCGTCGGATTCGTCGCCCGCGCGCAGGCGCTGGAACAGCTCAAGCAAAGCACCGGGCTGTCCGACTTGATCAGCGGGCTGGAACAGAATCCGTTGCCGGACGCCTTCGTCGTTCATCCCAAACCGGGCGATGCGCAATCGCTGGATAGGTTGCGCGGCGAGCTGGCGAAACTGCCTGGAGTCAAGGAAGCGCAACTCGATTCGGCCTGGGCCTACAAGCTCGAAGCCCTGCTCAAATTCGGCCGGATGGGGGTACTGATCCTCGCCAGCCTGCTCAGCCTCGCGCTGATCGCCGTCACCTTCAACACCATCCGCCTGCAAATCCTCACGCAGCATGATGAAATCGAAGTCGCCAAGCTGATCGGCGCGACCGACGGTTTCATCCGCCGCCCGTTCCTGTATTTCGGCGCGACGCAAGGTCTGCTCGGCGGCATCATGGCCTGGTTCATTGTCACCGTCAGCCTGCTGCTGCTCAACGGGCAACTCGGCGCGCTAGCGCAGCTCTATGCCAGCCAGTTCATGCTGCATCCGCTATCTTTCGGCGACAGCCTGTCGCTGCTGCTGTTCTCGGTCTATCTTGGCTGGCTCGGAGCGTGGCTGTCGGTGGCGCGGCATCTGTCGCAGATCGGGCCGCGCTGAATGCCACAGGCCGGGTAACACACAGTCATCCTGTCAGATTATCAGTGTCTTAAAATCGACCAAACTGATCGCCCGGAATTTCCCTGAAGCGGACACTGGCGAATGGCGGGAATGTGCCAGTGGACGTGCGCGCTGTGATTATATTTGACCCACTTTGTATAAAGGGGTATCGTAAAAAACACTTGGCAAACATACTGAAAAGTATAGACGCAAAGTCTCCGGCCTAAGGGAAGCTATGGTAGCGGGACTGCGACATGGGGTTCCTTCCCTATGCCTGTCCCACTTCCCCTTACCGTCGTTGGAAATATAAATCTCCAGCATGCCTACCAAGTGAAGGTGCGTACTGCGAGGTGATATTGCGTGGCCAAACAGGAGGGGATGAGCATGAACAAGCAATCACAACATAATGGCGGGTTGTCACTACTCCCAACCTATGCAGATTGCATCAGCCCGATTAGAAAAAGGGGAGGCAGGCTCATTCATGCTGATAGATTCCCCCCGCGATTACCTTGTAGTCATTCCCATCACATCGTTTTTGCGCGCGCTCCCCGCCGCCGCTGAACGGCCGGAATTGTGGAGCACCTTATGAAAAAGTTGTCGGCATTATTGAACACCCCTGCGAGGGCGGTGATTGCGGTAGGCATGATCATGCTGGTGAGCGAGTTATTGATCATGGTAGTGATCGAAAGTACCTCTCACACCATCCTGAAAGTGGAGTTTCTGGAAAAGATAGCCTTTGAATTCATCGATCCCATCTTGCTCATCATCCTTGTTTCGCCCGCACTTCTCCTGTTGATCTTCAAGCCGATGCGCGCCCAGCAAGCCGAACTCGAGCGGCAAATCGACGAGTTGAGACGCTTTCGCAACCTCAGTATCGGGCGCGAACTGCGCATGAAAGAATTGGTAGAGGAAAATACTGCACTGCGCCATCCGCTTTCCGTCGAACCAGTCGGTGATATTCCAGTCATGAGCGGTTCTCTGGAAGCGCCGCGCGATGCAGCAGATCAGTACGCCACTACCCAGCCGACGGAACAGAACCAGCTCAACGTGCTGCTGTTCATGCTCGAAGACCTGGAAAACGCACATAAGAAGATCGAGCAGGCGCACCAGGAGTGGATAGCCGCACTGGATGTGGTGGAAGACCCGATTTTCCTGCACGACCACCAATTCCGCATCCTGCGTTGCAACAAGGCTTACCAGCAGCTTGCCGGAATACCTTTCAAGCAGATCATCGGCCAGCCTTACTACGAAGTATTTCCGAAAAACCATGCACCGCTGCCCTGCTGCCTGCGGACGATGGAAAAAGCAGAAGAAGTTGTAGTCGGCGATGCGATCTACCGCTCGCGCGCTTTTTCCGTCCATGATGAACAGGGCGCTTCTCTCTACTCCGTACATACCCTCGAGGACATCACCGAAAAACAACGGGCTGAGGCTGAACGTCAGCGGCTCTCCGAGGCGATCCATCAGGCGGCTGAAGCAATTGCAATGGCCAATGCGGATGCCTGCTTTACCTACATCAATCCGGCATTCACCCGCCTGTTTGGCTATGCGCCGGATGAGATTATCGGAAAATCCACGACCATTCTGTCCGTACCGGCAGCCGAGACGGTGCAACCGGATGCGGCATTTCGCCTCGTATGTGAACAGGGATTCTTTCAAGGCGAGGCGCTGCGACAAGCAAAAAATGGAGCGATCCTTCCGGTCTATATCAACGTCACCGCTCTATACGGCAGCGGGGGAAGATTCGAGGGGTTTGTCAGCGCGATCACCGACCTTCGTCCGATCAGGAAGGCGCAGCAGGCACTTGTTGAGAGCGAGGAAAAATTCCGCATCATCTTCGAGGGTGTGCTGGATGGCATCTTGCTCGCGGATGCGGAGACCAAGCGGTTTGCCGGTGGCAATCCGGCTATCTACCACATGCTGGGTTATAGCTCCGAGGAAATCATGCAACTCGGCGTTGCGGATATTCACCCGCAGCAGGATTTGCCCCATGTCATCGAACAGTTTGAAAGGCAGTTGCGCGGTGAGATACAACTCGCCGCGGATACGCCGGTCAAGCGCAAGGACGGCTCGATATTTTATGCCGACATCAAGTCATCACCCGTAAGCTTCGGCGGAAAAAACTATCTATTAGGCATTTTTCGCGACATCACCGAACGCAAGCGCGCGGAGGAGGAATTGCGGTTGAGAGCGCAGCTTCTGGACAGCGCCTCCGATACGATCTTCATGGTTGATTTCGATGGGAACTTCGTTTACCTGAATGAAGCCGCCTGGAAGACGCGCGGCTACACGCGGGACGAGATGATGGGAATAAACCTGCATGCGCTCGATACGCCGAAGTATGAAAAGTTCATTGAGTCCAGAATGAGAAACTTGATGGAAAATGGCCAGTGCATCTTCGAATCCGAGCACCGCCGCAAGGACGGCTCCGTCATGCCGGTAGAAATCAATGCCCACATCGTTGAATCGGGCGGCCGCAAGCTGGTGCTCAGCGTGATTCGCGACATCACCGAGCGCAAGCAGGCGGAAGAAGCACTCAAGGAGAGCGAAGAAAAGTACCGGAGCATTTATGAGAATACCCAGGTAGGCTTATACAGGACGAGGATAAGCGACGGAAAACTGGTGATGGCGAACGATGCTATGGCCAAGATGTTTGGATTCGATAGCGCCGAAGAAGCGACCGCCAAATATATTACCTCGGAGCACTATGTGGATCCAGGGACAAGGGGGAGGTTATTAGGCGCTATTCAAAAATACGGCGGATTCGATAACTTTGAAGCATGTCTGACCCGAAATGACGGGATTGCCCGGTGGTTCCAATATTCAGGCCGGCTCGTTCAAAACAAGGGTTACATCGAGGGAGTTGCAACCGACATCACCGAGCGCAAGCAGGCGGAGGCCACAATTCAACATGCCAACCGCGCCCTCGCCACGCTGAGCGCGGTGAATCGCACTTTGGTGCGTGCTGCCAACGAGGACGAACTGCTGCAGGCGATCTGCCAGGCCATCGTCGAGCAGCGTGGTTACCGGCTGGCGTGGGTAGGTTATAAACAGCACGACGAGAGTAAGTCGCTCAAGATCATGGCGCGTGCCGGGCATGACGAAGGCTATCTGGACACCGCGCAGATTAGCTGGGCGGAAATCGAGCACGGCATGGGGCCTTCTGGGCGCGCCATCCGCAGCGGTACGACGCAGTTGTGTCAGGACATCGCCAATGATCCGCAATACATACCGTGGCGCGACGCAGCGCTCAAATGCGGCCACGCGGCCAGCATCGCGCTGCCGTTGCTGAATGAGAGTAATACGGTGTTCGGCATTCTCAATGTGTATGCCGGAGAAGCAAATGCTTTTACCCCTAATGAAATTGATCTGCTGGAAGAAATGGCCGGTGACTTGGCGTTCGGCGTGCGCGCTCTGCATACCCGCCGCGAGCGCGATCTTGCGCTGGTGAAAAACCAGCAGCATTTGGCGCAACTGAAAGACAGTCTGGAAGACACGGTACGCGCGATGGCCGGCCTCGTCGAAATGCGCGACCCCTATACCGCCGGACATCAGGCCAGGGTGGCCGATCTGGCCGCGGCGATAGCCAAACAAATGGGGCTGCCCGAGGAACAGGTGCATGCCATCCATCTCGCCGGCACGGTACATGACTTGGGAAAAATCAAGATTCCGGCGGAGATACTCAGCAAGCCGGGAAAAATCACCGATCTCGAATTTGGTTTAATCAAAGTCCATCCCCAGGCGGGCTATGACATTCTGAAAGGCATCAACTTCCCCTGGCCGATCGCGCTCATGGTGCTGCAACACCATGAGCGGTTCGATGGCTCGGGCTATCCGCAAGGGCTCAAGGGCGAGGCCATCCTGCTCGAAGCGCGCATCCTCGCAGTGGCGGACATGGTCGAGGCGATGTCCTCGCACCGCCCGTATCGCCCGGGTTTGGGGATAGAAATTGCACTGGCGGAAATCACCAAGCAACGCGGCATCTATTTCGACCCGCAGGTGGTGGACGCCTGTTTGGCATTGTTTTGCGAGCAGCATTACTCCTTCAGGATATGACGTTACCTATTGATCTTTCCAAAATACATGACAGTAAAAATCTCCCCCACCCTAACCCTCCCCCGCAAGCGGAGGAGGGGACTGTATTCACTCCCTCCCTTGCACGCGTAGCGTGCGGGGGAGGGTTAGGGTGGGGGCAAGAAATTGTCGCCAATTATGGAAACGTCAATAAGCCGTTAAAAATTGGAAGCTCGATTACCCGACTATTCGTTTTGTACTGAGTGATGAGCCAGTTACCTTCGCACCTCAAACGGTTGCCGTGGACAATTCATAAGGAATCAGCCCGGAAAAGTTGACAGGAAAAGTTGGCTGATACCAGCCCGTTTGATTCGGAGTATATTGTCCATCGAGTTGGCAACATCATCATTTTTTACGCCGATGCTGGAGCCGGCCAAGCTACGCGGCGAGCAGAAAACGCTTCGTGTACCTGAACGTCTTTCTTGCCCGCAAAATATCCGAATCATTTATCAGGAGGAGCAATTATGCCGCTGCTATTCTCAAAAGCCACTCTCGGGCCGCTTACGCTGCAGAATCGCCTGGTCATGTCGCCGATGACGCGCAACCGCGCCATCGGCAATATCCCGAACGAGCTCATGGCGGAGTATTACGCGCAGCGGGCGACTGCCGGCCTGATCATCACCGAAGGCACGTCGCCGTCTCCCAACGGGCTGGGTTACCCGCGCATCCCGGGAATATTTTCCGCGGCGCAGGTGGCGGGATGGCAGCGCATCACCGATGCGGTTCATGCGCAGGGCGCGAAGATGTTCATGCAGCTCATGCACACCGGGCGCATCGGCCATGCGCTCAATCTGCCCGCGGGCGCGCGCGTGCTGGCGCCTTCTGCAGTGGCGGCCGCCGGCGAGATGTACACCGACGCCGAGGGGATAAAGCCGAATGCCGTGCCGCAGGAAATGACCGGGGCGGACATCAAGGCCGCTATCGGGGAGTTCGTGCAGGCCGCGCAGAACGCCGTGGCGGCGGGATGCGATGGCATTGAGCTGCATGCGGCGAACGGTTATCTGCTCGAACAGTTCATCCGCCCGAACTCGAACCGGCGCACGGATCGCTACGGCGGCTCGATCGAAAACCGCGCGCGCTTCGTGCTCGAGGTCGCCGAGGCGGTGATCGTCGCCATCGGCAAGGACAAGGTCGGCATCCGTCTGTCGCCGTTCGGCGTGTTCAACGACATGCCGCTATATGACGCGATGGAAGCGGATTACACCTGGTTGGCGCATCAGCTCGATATGCGCGGGCTGGCCTACATCCACCTCGTCGATCATTCGGCGATGGGCGCGCCGCCGGTGCCCGAGTCGATCAAGGCGGCGTTCCGCAGCGCATTCAAGGGCGCGCTGATCCTTTCCGGCGGCTACGATGCCGCGCGCGCCGAGAGCGATCTGGCGGCGGGCAAATGCGACCTGGTCGCCGTGGGGCGGCCGTTCCTCGCCAACCCGGACCTGGTTGCAAGGTGGAAAGCCGGCGCGGTGTTGAATGCGCCAGACTTCAACACGTTCTATACGCCCGGGCCGCAGGGATATACCGATTACCCGGTGTTGGGTTAGTGTGGTTTCGCTCTTGGTAGTGATTGTCTGCAAACTTTTGTAGGTCGGGTTTCAACCCGACTGTTGGGTTGAAACCCGACCTACAGCTGTTCTTTCAGGTTGAGGATTCGCAGGATGGGTGGGTGCAGCCCATCCTGCCTTTGTCTCCAGGTAAATCTCAATAGGCCAGCGTGAAGCTGACGCGCTCGTAATCGATGCCGTGTCCCACGCTGAAACCCATTTTCACATGCTCTTTCTCGCCGCTCTGGTGCAGGATTTCCACCACGCGATCCGGCTGGAACCAGTCGCGCGGAATGACCAGGCTGGCGGGAACATTGAGCGCCGCAACGGCGGGCAACAGGAAGGCTGGAACGTACTTCGCCGGCACGGTCAGGTTCACGCCGGTTGCCCGGATGCTGACTGCCTCGGCAGAACCGGGCAGGTAGTGCACACCGATTCGCAGTTGTCCGGTGCGCGTTACGTTCGCCCATGCCGTGGTTCCCAGCATGAAGGTTTCCGTGTCGCTGGGGTGCAACGCAACCAGCTGGTTGTAGCTTAACCGCCCGCCGAACGTGTCCTCGCGCGTCAGGCGCGCTCCCGAGATGCTTTCGTTTTCGAATTTCCAGGTCTCCAGCGGGTAGCCCATTTCCAGCAGTTTCTTGTTGCGCGCGTCCTGCAGCACCCGGCCGAAGGCCTCGATCTGTTTGCGCGCCGTGTTGTCCAATGCGTTATCGCGCCCGGGTTGCCTGAACGGTTTGCCGGACAGGTGCGCGTAAATGCCTTCCGGTTTGTAGCAAAGCTGGGCGCGTTGCGCGACCGGCTGGCGTTCGCCGAAACGCGTGCTGTGATCTTCGCACCAGCACTGATGCAAAAAGGCGAGGAACCCGATGCAATCATTGCGGTTGCAGTGCTCGCACAGATTGGCCTGTTGCGGGGTCTGGCCTTGCTGCAGCAGGATGGTCTTGACGCGCAGCAATTTGCTCAAGGGCACCATCGCCAGGTAGCGCATCGTGGCGCTGTGGGTGATTTGGCTGACCGGCTGCAACCCGCGCATGCTGGCCAGGTCTGTCGCGAGCGGCTGGGCATCTCCCTTGCTGGAGGTATAACTGCGCTCCACCGTCACCGTGCCGCTCCATTGCGTCAGCCAGTTATCCAGCAGTTGCAGTTGCGAGCGGGTGAGCTCTGCGGGGCGCGCATAGCATGCCAGCAGGGTTTTTACATAGATGCTGCAGCAGCTGCTGCGCGGGTATTTCTGGTTCAGCGGATCGTCTACCTCGGCCGTCTGGAAATTCTGTTCCTCGGCGAAGGCATACAGCTCGTGCAACTGGTTCCATAGTCTGGCATCGAATTCGTAGCCGGTGCGCAGGTGCTCGAAAATTGCCAACCCGTTGTACAGCAGGCAGCGCTGGCACAGCAATGCGCCATGTTTTGCGAGTTGCCTGTCGCCGGCCATATAGTCTTGCAGGCAGCGCTGATAGCCCAGCACCATGGCCTGCCAGAGCTGCACGATCGCAATGAATACCATCAGTTCGCTTTCGTTCAGCGGCAGCGGTTTGGCGACGAGTTTTTTGGCGTAATCGTCCTGCACGTAGCCGAGGGTCTCGCGCAGCAGCTCCAGTGTGTTCAGCCGTTCCATGCCGCGCATCGGATAGCGGTTGAGCTCGTTGATCTGGTTGAACAGCAGGCTATGCGCCAGTCGCAAATTGGTCAGTTGCAGTTGCCCCAGCCATTTTGCGCAACCTGCAGCGTCCTTGAAAAGCGGATTGGCGCGGTCGTCAGTCGGTTCGAGCGGAAGAGTCAGCATGGTTTTTTGGTTGCACGCCCCTACAGCAACACGCGCTCGATACCGCCGTTATTTGCCTTGCCCACATAGTCCGGCAGCCAGTTTTCGCCGAGCAGGTGCCGGGCCATTTCGATGACGAGATAGTCTGACGTAGTGCCGGTGTCATCGTCGTAGCGCGACAAACCCTGATGGCAGGCCGGGCAGGAGGTGAGGATTTTGACTTCGCCGGCAAAGCCGTCTGCGCGCAGAGCGTCGGCGCCCTTGCGCATTTCTTCTTCCTTGCGGAAGCGCACCTGGGTCGCAATCTGCGGCAGTGACACGCCGAAGCTGCCGGCCTCGCCGCAGCAGCGATCGTTGAGCGGCACGTCAACTCCCAGCAGTTCACTTGCCACCTTGAGCGGCTGGTAGGTCTTCATCGGCGAGTGGCACGGGTCGTGAAACATGTAGCGCACCCCGGTGGGCTTCTCCAGCTTCACGCCTTTTTCCAGCAGGTATTCGTGGATATCGAGCAGGCGGCAGCCGGGGAAAATTTTCTCGAACTGGTATTTCAGCAATTGATCCATGCAGGTGCCGCACGACACGATCACCGTCTTGATGTCGAGATAGTTCAGCGTGTTCGCCACGCGATGGAACAGCACGCGGTTGTCGGTGGTGATCCGGTTGGCCACGTCGCCCTGCCCGGCGGAGTTCTGCGGATAGCCGCAGCACAGGTAGCCGGGCGGCAGCACGGTGATCGCGCCGAGCTCGTACAGCATCGCCTGCGTCGCCAGCCCGACCTGGCCGAACAGCCGTTCCGAGCCGCAGCCGGGGAAGTAGAACACCGCCTCGGAGTCCTCGTTCAATTTATGCGGGTTGCGGATGATCGGCACGATGCTGCTGTCCTCGATGTCGAGCAATGCGCGCGAGGTCTTCTTGGGCAGGTTGCCCGGCATCGGCTTGTTGACGAAGTGGATCACCTGCGCGCGGACGAGCGGAAAAACCAGCGGTGCGCCGCCGACGGTGGCCGGCGGATGTTGGGTCTGTGCCTTGAACAAACCCAGCCGCTTGGCGACCCGATAGCCGGTGCGCTGCGCCTTGTAGCCCAGTTCGATCGTCGTCTTGCGTATCAGCTTGATGGTGGTCGGATCGGTGGCGCTGAGGAACAGCATCGAAGTAGCGCTCACCAAGTTGAATTTCTTCTTGCCCTGTTTGCGCAGAAAATTGCGCATCGCGACCGACACGTCGCCGAAGTCGATATCCACCGGGCAGGGGTTCTTGCACTTGTGGCATATCGTGCAGTGGTCGGCGACATCGCCGAATTCGGCGAAATGCCGGATCGACACGCCGCGCCGTGTCTGTTCCTCGTACAGGAATGCCTCGATCAGCAGCGAGGTCGCGAGAATCTTGTTGCGCGGCGAATACAGCAGGTTGGCGCGCGGCACATGGGTGTTGCACACCGGCTTGCATTTGCCGCAGCGCAGGCAGTCCTTGATCGAATCGGCGATTTCGCCCAGCTCGCTTTTCTCCAGGATCAGGCTTTCCAGCTCCATCAGGTTGAAGCTCGGCGTATAGGCGCGCTCCAGGTTGCTGCCCTTGAGCAGCTTGCCCCGGTTGAAGCGTCCTTCCGGGTCGACGCGCTGCTTGTAGTCGGCGAACGGAGCGGTTTCGTGCGGCTCGAGATAATCGAATTTGGTGATGCCGATGCCGTGCTCGCCGGAGATTACGCCGCCGAGGTCTTTCGCCAGGCGCATGATGCGGTCCACCGCGGCATAGGCCTGCTGCAGCATCGCGTAGTCGTCCGAGTTCACCGGGATGTTGGTATGCACGTTGCCGTCGCCGGCGTGCATGTGCAGCGCGACGAACACGCGGCTTTTCAGCACATTGCCGTGGATGTTGTTGCACTGCTCGAGTATCGGCTGGTA
>C687J13239_1000674_pt1 | contig 16704 bp, 16 predicted proteins | sample RifGroD2_FD_13239 | JGI IMG/M metagenome (IMG submission 13239) | reverse complement strand
GAGCCGGCGTCGCCGCCGCTGAGGCGGGTGGTGATCTTGAGGCAGCCGTTATAGGCGCCGGCGGGCACGGTGACCTTGGCGTTCAGGGCGGCCACGCGGTTGCGGTCGGCGCCCTCGTTCCACACCGAGTTGTAGGTCAGCGGTAAAGGGAACTCCAGGCGGGGGCCGTAGAGGGGGGAATCGGAGGCGCGCACGCCCTGGGCGTCGGCGGTGATGACGAAGTTGGTGACGCGGGGCTTGGTCTTGTTGAAAATGATCATGTTGACGGCCGCGGTCTTGTCCTTCTCGGAATAGGACAGGTACTCCACGCGGATGACCTTGGGGGCGGTGAATTCGCTGGAGGTGTACTCGTATTCGAGCACGGCCCGCCGGCTGATGGGCAGGTACTGGTCGGCCGGGGTGTCGGAATAGCGCTCGTCCGAGATGCTGACCGGGGCGGGCACGCTGAAGACGGGCAGCTCTTCGCCGGCCTTGCGGTAGGCCTCGGCCAGGCCGGGGTCGGTGGCGGCGAGGACATTTTCCACGGCGTCGTACTGGGCGGCGGCGCACAGGGGAGCCGTTATAAGGGATATATAAATAATCGATTTGACGAACTTTAACATAGCAATAAGCCTCCGAAATATAATCTTTGTTATATTTCCGATACTTTGTGCTAAGTTCCTAAGGGTGGGTGGAAACTTAACGCGTCTTCCGAAGTACTAGCTGGGAAGAACATCATCGCGCGGGTAGTCTTTGGACTTTTAGGGATACCTTCGCGACTTGTAAGGTACGGAACCAACTAGGAATAGTATAGCAAACCTGCCCCTCCCGGTCAAGCAAAACAGGGCCGGCGAGGGTATGCCCTCTCCGGGTACGCTCGGCCACACCGTGGCCTCGCTCTTTCGCACTGCGGTGTCGCTACGCTCCACCCCGGTTCGGCGCTTACGCAAGCCTCACCTCCGCGAGGCCCCTGCGAGGGCATACCCCCGCCAGCCTGCCGTTCTATCGCAACCAAGCAGTCTCATGGTAGAAACTGGCGGAAACCATATGGGCAGGGTTAGCAAAAGCCCCCCGGAAGGCGAGGCTTGCGTAAGCGCCGAGCCTGAGGGCGGCAGGCGCGCGCACGGTGTGCGCGACGCCGATTTTGCGTTCCTGCCCATATGGTAAGCCGCCGAATTCCGGCTTATAGTCAGGATGTCTAGGCCCCTACTTGGTATCTGCGGCCCTATTTTGCCTTGCCCCGGAGAGGGCATGCCCTAGCCAGCCTTAGCTCCCCTTCCTATAGTGTAGGCTGCCTATTACTGGTATTCGTAAGGCGCTTATAAAATATGGGGGAGGGGGTGTAATACTTTCGGGCGGGCGCCGTATTTATTAGTATAGAGGGAACGCATTATGGATTTCGCCGAACTCTACGACCGCTATTTCGACAAGGTGTACAACTACGTACGCTATCATGTGCGCCTGGCGGCCGAGGCGGACGATGTGACGGGACGGATCTTTGAAGCGGCGCTGCGCGGTTACGAGACCTACGACCAGGCCAGGGGGCCGGCGCAAGGGTGGCTGTTCGGCATAGCGCGCAACGCGGTGGCCGACTGGGCCAGGGGCAGGAACCGCAGGGGGGAAGTTTCCCTGGACGACGCCCCGGAGCCGGCGGACCGCGACCCCAGGCCGCCGGACGCCCTGGAGCGCAAAGAAGAGCGGGCGCGGCTGCTGGACGCCATAGCCGGCCTGGACGAGCGGTCCCGCGACATCATAGCCCTCAAGTTCTCCTCCGGCATGAACAACAGGGAGATAGCCGGGCTGACCGGGCTGGGCGAGAGCAACGTGGGTATAATAATTTTCAGGGCCGTAAAAAGAATGCAGGCTGACTTGGAAGGTGGAAAGATATGAACGAGGTCGAGCAGGCTGAACTCTTCAATAGAGAACTGGACGCCCTTCTTCAGGGCGGCGGTTCCCCGTCCTTTTCCGGGGACCAGGGCGCGTTGCGCCTGGCCGCCTCCATGGCCGCATTGGACTTCAGCGGCGAGAGCCGCGTAAAGGCCGGCCTGCGCGCCCGCCTGGTGCCCGCCGGCGAGGGGTTCGCCGCCGGCCTGCGCGCCCTGCTGGCCAATAATTACGCCCGGGCCGCCTTCGCCGCGGCCGCCATCGCCGTGGCCCTGCTGCCGCTGGCCCGCCGCCAGCCCGCGCCGCCGCCGGCCGTAGTCGCCCATATAGCCGCCCCGGCGCCGCTCGGCGCCGCTGTGCCGCCGCAGGAGGCCATGAGCGCCCGCCTGCCGGCCAGCCTGCGCGCGGCCGGCAGCACCGGCCCCCTGTTCGCCTCGCTGCCCATGGGCGAACTGAGGGGCGAGCCCATAAAAGCCCCGGTGATGGAACTTAACAGCGGCAGGAATACAGAGGGGCAGGGCGGGACGGCTATAATTTTCGAGACGGACAGCGGCACGTTCGCCCTGGAGCGGCGCGAGGTGAAGCCGGAACAGATCTTCGAGCTGCGGACGCTGTAAATAAAGTATACAGGAGGCCTTATGAAAATGTTAAAGATAGCGGTGGTTTGCGCGGTGGCCCTGGCTGCGGCGGGCCGTGTTTACGCCGACGAACTCGGCGCCCCCGGCGCTCCCGCGGCCGCGGTGCAGGCAAAGCAGGCCCCCGGGGCCAAGGAAGAGGCGCAGGTGCGGTACCTGGCCGGCCTGAAATACTTCCAGGCGGGCAATTATGAAAAGGCCGGCGCGGAATGGGGCGCGGCCGCGGGTATAGACCCGCAGAATGCGGACGTCAAAGCCGGCCTCGAAAAGGTCCGGCAGATGCAGAAGACCGGCGGCCCCCGGTCCGAGAAAGCGCCGGCCGTGGGCCTGGTGAAAGGTTACAGGGGCACCTCGGTGACCGTCAGCGGGGACCAGCTGCTGTTCATCAAGAAAGGCGACCGCGTGGACGTGCTGGTGACCTTCGACGCCAAGATGGAGGACAAGGACGGCAAGGAGCGCAAAGAGAAGGTCACCTCCACCTTCCTGCAGAACGTGGTGGTGATCAACGTCTACAAGCCCGCCAAGGTCTCGGAGACCGGCGCGGTGGAACTGCTGCTCAACCCGGTGGAAGCGCAGTACGCGGCCCTGGCCATAGCGCAGGGGGACGTGAACATAGTGGTGCGCGCGCCCGGCGATACCGAGCTGCACCCGATGGAGATCGCCAGCTTCCGCAGGCTGATCAAGTAAGGCGGGCCAGGGAGGATTTATGAAACTCGAACTTAAACCGTTTTTACTCGCGGCCCTGCTGGCCGCCCCGGCCGGAGCCTCCGGCTACACCGCGCGGGACGCCTCCTGCGCGGCCGAGGACATGCAGCTGTTCTATTACTACCTGTCGCCGGTGCAGGACGCCGGCGTGAAGAACCGCCCCACCACCTGCCACCCCGGCAAGAAGTCGCTGCAGCTGCCGGCCTGGCTGGAGCGCGCCCTGCCCGCGATGGCGGGGCGCAAAGTGTGGAAGGACCCGGAGGAGGGGGAACTGAGCGAGGCCGTAGTCTGGCAGACGCCGGTTTCCATCCTCTACGAGGCCTGCGCGCGCCTGGCCGCGGCCGACCCGATGACGGACAGCGCCGGGTTCAACGACATGCGCATCCGCTTCATCATGAGCGTGGAGCGCGTGACCCGGGCCGGCCTGGAGACCTCGTTCGGCGGGCGCGGAGGACCCATGCTGGCCACGCTGGACGCCGCGACCCGAGCTTTCGACGGGCTTACCGGGGCGCTCTCCAAGGACGACCGCAAAGCCTTCGACGAAAGCGCCGCCGGCCTGCTCAAGAGCGGCCGCGACCTGTTCGCGCAGGTCTTCGAGGAACCGCGGAGCGGCGGCAAGAAACCGGCGGCCAGGTACACGCCCGAAGCGCGCGTGCTGCCCGGCTACCGCGGCGTCAGCCTGCCCGTCTCCGCCTCGCAGGCCATGTTCCTCAGCCGCGGCGAGCGGGTGGACATGCTGGTCTCCTTCGAAGCGCTGACCGGCGCGGATACCAAGGAAAAGGTGACGGCCACCATACTGCAGAACGTGATCGTGACCGGGGTGCAGAAGGCGGCCGCGGCCGGCGAGCCCGGCGTGGTTCAGCTGCTGTGCAATCCCAACGAGGCGCAGTACGCCGCGCTCAGCCTGGCGCAGGGCAGCAGCATCACCCTCATCCGGCGCGCCCCCGGAGACACCGAGATGCGTCCGATGGAGATAGCGAGCTTCCGCAGGCTGATCAAATAGAGGCAAACCTATGGAACGCGCCCTGATAGCCCCGCTGCTGCTTACCGCGCTGCTGCTGGCGCCGGCGGGGCGGGCGCGCGCCCAGGACCTGTCGCCGGACTTCAACCTCAACGCCGTAAGGATGCCCGCGGGCCGCGGCTGCCGGGAGGACAATATCCCTCCGGTGCCGCCGCCCACCGATACCGGCTACTACGCCCGGTACGGCGGCGGCGCTCCCAGGCTGGAGAGCTCCGTGACGGTGGCGGTGCGCGACGGCGAGGGGCGGGCCGAGATCCTGTTCCCGGGCGTGAAGCGCCCGGAGAGCGCCGCCGGCTACCGCGCCGCGCTGTTCATCAGGCTGGCGGAGGGGGGCAAGGCGCCCGTACTCTCCTGGGCCGCCGTGTTCTGCTCGGGGCCGCGCTACCTCGGCTACAAGGGATCGAGCCTGGAGTTCCCTTCGGGGGGCGAGGATTTTTCCATAAAGGACGAGTCGCTGGCGCTGGGGCCGCTGAAGGTGCGGCTGGCCCGCACCCATCCCTGGCTTATGGCCGGGCTGCCGCTGGACGCCCTCTGCTCCGGGGACGCGCCGCGCCGGCTCGGCTATACGGTAAAAACCCTGCCGGCCGAACAGGACGGCCTGGCCTTCAGCTACGACCGCAAGAAGAATTCGCTGACCGTCACCTGGAAGAAGTAGGCCGGGCGGGTTTTAGCCTTTATTATTAACTTGTATAATAGAGGCATGCACGAATGGGCCCTCGCTGAATCCGTCATCAAATCCGCCGTCGAACACGCCGGCGCGCAGAAGCTGAAGAAGCTCAAGGAAACGGGCGTACTCTTCGGCGAGCTGCAAGGCATAGACCGGGAGATCTTCTCCTTCGCCCTGGAGGAACTGCGCGCGCAGTTCCCGGCCGCCCGCGACTGCAAATTCAAGATCACCGTGGAGCCCGCCGCCTTCCGCTGCAAGGCCTGCGCGCACGAGTTCCCGCTCAAGGGCCTGAGCAAGACCAAGGACGAGGCCGAGTTCATCCATTTCGTGCCAGAGATGGCTCACACCTTCCTAAAATGCCCCAAGTGCAAGAGCCCCGACTTCGAGATAGCCCGCGGCCGGGGCGTAAGCATCAGCTACCTGAAGGGCGAGAAATGAACATCGACCCGCGCCCTTCCGTGATAGCGGAAAGACTTAAGCGCGTAAAGCGCGTCATCGCCGTGACCGGCTGGAAAGGCGGCATCGGCAAGAGCGTCACCGCCGCCACGCTGGCGCTGCTGCTGGCGAAGAAGGGGTATAAGACCGGCCTGTTCGACCTGGATTTCGCCGGCGCCTCAGGCCACCTGGTGCTGGGCGCCAAGGGCCTTTTCCCCAAAGAGGAGAAAGGCCTGGAGCCGCCCGTGTACGAGGGCGTGAAGTTCATGAGCGTGGTGTTCTTCTCGGAGAACAAGGCCGTGCCGCTGCGCGGCGCGAACGTTTCCGACGCCATCATAGAGCTGCTGGCCATAACGCAGTGGGGGGAACTGGATTTCCTGGTGCTGGACATGCCGCCCGGCATCAACGACGCGGCGCTCGACGTGATGCGCTTCGCGCGCGGGGCGGAGGTGCTGGCCGTGACCGCGCCCTCGCTGCTGGCTCACGACGTGCTGGAGCGTTCGCTGGAACTTTATAAAAAACTCGGCGTGCCGGTGCTGGGCGTGCTGGAGAATATGTCCGCGGGAACGCGGGCCAAGGGCGCCGACGCCGTAGTTCGGCGCGACCCTGGCCTGGAGCGGGCGCTGGGGCGCCCGGCGGCGCTGCTCAAGACCGCTTTCGCCGCCGACCTGGCGCGCGCGGCGGCCAAACTCGGCATAACTCGGTAAAAAGGGGGGGCGGCGCCTGCCGCCGGTATGCCTAACAACATTCCCGAGGGCAAAGCCCGCGATATGCTCAGGTTCAACGCCTTCGCGGCCGGCCTGATGTCCCTGTTCGCCTCCTTCAGCTATTTCAGCGACACCATGCCTTTTCACAAAGGCCTCTCCATGCTGGCGCTGCTGGGCGCCCTGGTCTACTTCCTGTACTTTCTGCTCTTCGACCTGGTCTGCAAGTTCTGCTATACCAAGGCCGGCGTGATCCTCAGCCAGATCGGCGTGGTGGTGGTGACGGTGGCCGTTTATTTCACCGGCGGGCTGGTCTCGCCGTTCATCTTCCTCTATTTCGCCATGCTGGTCTCCGAGAGCTTCTACGCGCTGGACAACCCGTTCACGATGCCGGCGAGCATAGCCGGGTACCTGTTCGTGGTGCTGGGGCATTTCTTCGGCTTCCTGCCCAATTTGGTGCCCTGGTCCGCGGCGGCCTACGCCAGTCCGCCCGCCGTGCTGATCATCGCCACGCTGACGGTGGCGTATATAGCCCTGACCAAGAGCATGAGCGCGCGTATCATCAGCAACCTGCGCGGCAAAGTGCAGCGGGAGGCCGTTGAGAAGGACGCGCTGATCAGGAAATTCTCCGAGCTGAACTCCACGACGCAGCTGGGCGTGCTGGCCCACCGCATAGCGCACGACCTGCGCGGCCCTATAGCCGCCGTCTCCGGCTACCTGGAACTGGAAGCGGCCAAGGCCAAGGACCCCGAAGACAAGGAAGTGCTGCGCAGCGTCAGCGAGACGGTGGACCGGATGGTGGAATCCCTGCACGGGATCACGCGCTTCGGCAAGCCCGGCGGGCCGAGCGCCGAGGCGATACCCCTGGCCGAGTTCATGAAGGACCTGCTGGCCATAGTCGCCTTCTCGCCCAAGGCCAAAGGGGTCTCGTTCGAGCTGGTCCCGCGGGGGGCGAACGGCGTCACCGTCACCGCCTCCAGGCAGGACCTGCAGCAAGCCTTCTTCAACATAGTCAAGAACGCCGTGGACGCCGTCAGCGGCAATCCCGGCCCCAAGACCGTCTCCATAGCCATAGAGCGGGCCGGGCAGGACGCCAGGGTGACCGTGTCGGACAACGGGCCGGGCATGACCGAAGAGGCGCTGAGGGCCGTATTTAAACAGTCCGTCACCACCAAGAGCGACGGAACTGGCGTGGGCCTGATGATAACCCGCGACCTGCTGACGCGCAACCGGGGCGGCATCAGGGTGCTCAACGGGGAGCGCGGCGGGTTCTCCGCCGTGGTCACGCTGCCGGCGGACTGACGCCGCCTACTGTTTAGAGGGGATGGAGAAGAAGAAGGTTGCGCCCTTGCCGGGCTCGGATTCGAACCAGATCTCGCCGCCGTAATATTCCACTATGCGTTTACACGAGGCCAGGCCTATGCCCGCGCCGGGCACGCCCTTGCCGTGCAGCCGGCCGAAGAGCTTGAAGAGCTTGGCGCCGTGGGCCGGGTCTATGCCGGGGCCGTTGTCGCTGACGCTGAACACCCAGCCGCCCTTGCCCGGCCGCGCGTCCACGCGCACCGTCGGGGCGCCGCCGTTCTTGAACTTCACCGCGTTAAGGACCAGGTTCTGGAACAGCCGTTCGATGTGGCTGCGGTCCGCGCGGATCACCGGCAGGTCGCCGCGCTCCACGGCGGCGCCGGCGGCGGCGACGGCGTCCTGCAGCACGGCGAGCACGTAGTCCAGCGCCTCGTCCGTGTCCACGTCCTCCAGCCTCAGCGCCGGGTTGATCTTGGAATATTCCAGCAGGTCGCGCACCAGCGCCCGCATGCGCTGCACCGCGCCGGTTATGAAATCCACGTGCCGCCCGACGTCGGGGCCCAGCGTGGCGCGGTACTTGTTCTCGAGGATCTGGATATAGCTGGAGATGGTGCGCAGCGGCTCCTGCAGGTCGTGCGAGGCCACGAAGGCGAAGCGCTGCAGGTCCTCGTTTGAGCGGGTCATCTCGGCCTCGTACTTCTTGCGCAGGGCTATGTCGCGGATGACGGCCACGATGCCGGCCCTGGCCCCCTCGTTGTCGAGGATGAAAGAGGCCGAAACCAGCACCGGGATGCCGGGGCCCGGGCCGGCGTTGAGCAGGTCCTCGTGGTCCCGCAGCTCGCCGTGCTCGCGCAGCAGGGCCAGCCAGCGGCAGCCGCTCCCCTCGTCGGGGAAGAAGGCGGCGACATGGCGCCCCTCGGCGGGCAGGCCGGCCGGCACCAGCGCGGTTCTGGCCGCCCGGTTGGTCTTGCCGATCACGCCGTCGAGGTCGGTGACTACGAGCATGTCGAGCATGTTGTCTACGATGGCGTCCAGGTAGTTCTTGGAAACTATGGTGCCGGAGAGGGTGCGCGACATGGTGTTGAAACTGCGCGCCAGCTCACCCAGCTCGTCGCCTGAAGTCACGGGGATCTCGGCCCCGTAGTCGCCGCGGCGTATGCGCTCGGTGGCCAGCGCCAGCTGGCGCACCGGCCGCAGCACCAGCGTGGCCAGGGCGAAGGCCATCAGCACGATGGCCAGGAAGACGCCGGCCAGGATGGCGGCGTTCTTGCGGGCTATGCCTCTCTCCGTGGCGTAGGCCGCGTCGAGAGGCAGGCCCAGCGCCAGGGTGCCTAGCCGCCCCGGCGGGGCGCCGGCCCCCAGCAAGGCCAGCTCTTCGGGGGAATGCACGCGCAGCTCGGTGACCGGCACCAGCACTTCCATGAAAGCGTGGGGGCCGTCGCCCGCCAGCGCGTAGGAGGCCCCGCCCGGCAGCATCCTGCCCGCTTGCGCGGGCAGCGAGCCGCCGCGGCGGCCTACGTCGGTATGCGCCACGATGCGGCCGTCGGTGCCGGCGTAGAAAGCGTAGGAGGCCTTGAGGCCGCCGCTCAGGTCGTAGAGGAAGGGCAGCAGGTCCTGCTCGCGCGGGGCGCTGAAGTCCAGCGTGGAGGACTCCAGCACGCGCGCGGCGCCGGCCGCCGCGGCCGAGGCGGCTTCCTCGTGCAGGGTATCGCAGACGGCGCGTCCGGTGAAAAAATGTATGGCCAGGCCGCTGAGGAGCAGCGGGGGGAGCAGGAAAGCGAGGAATTTGGCGCGAAGTTTCATTTGGCGCCTCCCGCCGCTCCGTGCGGCTTCACGGGCAGGCCGCAGCGCCGGGAGAAAGCCTCGTTGACCGTCAGGGAGGACCGCGGCGCGTAGAGCGTGGCGGGCAGCGCTTCGCCGGCCAGGGCGCGGGACACCGCGTCCGCCGCGGCGGCCGCGGCTTCGTCCACGCCCGGCGCGAAAGAGGCGGCGGCGCCCAGTTCGGTCAGGCCGGCCGAGGGGGCGTAAAAGGGAAGTTTATGCGCGCAGGAGAATTCGGAGAGCACTTTAAGCGAGGTCTTGTTGATGAGCGCCGGCTCGGGCAGCAGCCAGAAGGCGTCGGCCTTTCCCGCCAGCGCCCGCAGCGCGTCCGGGAACTTTTCGGGAGCGTCCAGCGGGACTGGCAGTATCTCCACGCTCAGGCGGGCGGCGGCCTTGGCCAGTTCGGCAGTGTAACCGGCGCCGGGGGCGCCGCGGTAGAAGACGGCCAGGCGCGCCAGGCCCGGCTGCAGGGATTTGTAGGCGGCCAGCGCCTGGGCCGGTTCGGGGAAGGCCGAGACTGCGGTGGCGCGGCTGCCGGCCGGGGGCGTGTAGCCGGGGGCCAGCAGTATGATCAGTTTGGTTTTGGGCGGATATTTCAGGGCGGCGGCCCTGGAGCCGAAGGCCGCCGCGGCCTTCAGGCCGCGCGGCAGGGAGGGTTCGCCGGCGGCCAGGTCGTAAACCTGCACCGGGCGGCCGAGGGCCTTCTGGAAAGCCAGCGCGGCCTCGAAGTAGAGGCCGGAGCCCTTGGCCAGCACCGCGGCCGCCTCCTGGGCGCCGCAGGCGGCCGGGACGCAAAGCAGCGCCGCCAGCAGCGCCGCTGCGGCGGCGTGGCGGGCTCCCCTGCTTTTGGTAGTCCTTCTGAACATAATAAAAAAACGCGTGCGGCTAGAACTTGCAGGCCAGCCTGAGTCGGGCCTCCCTGGACTGCGCCGGCAGCGGGGCGTGGCCGCCGTCGTAAGGCTGCAGGTAGGAGTAGCCCGAACTGAAAATGTCGTAGAGGCCCAGCCCCAGTTCCAGGCGGCCGCCGGCGAGGTTCTTCAGCGAGAAATTGACGTTGGCCAGCAGGATGTCGTCGAAGCGGCTGACGTTCCCGGGGGAGCGGTAGCCGTACCTGCCGGCGAGGTAGACGGCCGACGGGTTGACCGAGAAGTCCCCGGCCATCCTGAAGCTGGAATTGAAGGCGAACTTGTCGCGGGCGAAGGCCAGCAGCTCTCCGCCGGTGCCGGCGCTGTAGAAATCCACCGTGTTATGCGCGGCGGCGTAGCGGGAGTAGGAGGCGTCGGCGTAGCCCCAGGTCCGCTTCAGGCGCGCGGTGAGCTCGAGGCCGTTGGTGCCGGTGCGCCCGTAATTGCCGTACTTCTGCGCGGAATTTTCCACGTAAAAGACTATCGGGTCCTTTATCCTGATATCGTAGACATTGGCCGAGACGAACAGGTAGTCCGTGAGTTTATAGCCGGTTTCCAGCTCGGTGACGGTGACGCGCTCGGGGCGCAGGCCGGAGTTCATGGCGAGGTTGTCTATGCCGGGAGCCCTGAAAGAGCGGCTGTATATGACCTTGGCGTGGACCCCGCCGAAGACCTTGGTCCAGGCCAGGCGCGGCGAGAAGGCGTGGTCGAATTCCTGGTGCTTGTCGTACCTGGCGCCGATGGAGAACAGGCCCAGCGAGGACTGCGTGAGACCTTCCAGGAAAAGGGCGCTGTTGGCGTATTTAACGTCGCGCTTACCGCCCTTGAAATAGTAAAGCGGCACCTCCGGGGTATTGTCGGCCAGGATGGCCTTGTCGAGAGAGTATTCCGCGCCGCCGGACAACCGGGTCCCGCCCGGCGCCGCGTAGGCCGCCACCAGCGTCAGCCTGGAGGAATGGCTGGCCTTGTCGCGCGGGTATTCCACGGCGTCGTAACCGTTGAACGGCTCCTGGTAGGTATAGTTGAGCGAGGGGGTAAGGGTAAAGTTGTCGTCGAGGAGCAGCTCACGGCTGAGCTCCGTGAAATAGGCGTCGAAGTTCCTTGCCAGGGGGCGGGACAGCACGGTGTCGTCGTAATGGTCCTGCTGGGTAGTGCGGTACCTGTCCGCGATGAGCCGGGCCGTGAACCAGCGGTTGCGGGAGTAGAGGTTCAGGTTGCGGGACTCTACGTCGGAAGCCCCGTTCATGCCGTAGGAACCGCCGTTGAAATCGGTGTAGCGCCGGTCGCCGCGGTCGGCGCCGGAGCGGTGGAACTGGGCGGAGAACTCGCCGTTCTCATGGACCTTGCCGTAGGCCAGGTTGGCGTAGGTCTCGCCGCCGCCGCGCTGCATTCGCCCGTAGGCCGCCGCGGCTTCGGCGCCGTCGAGCGCCTTGGCGCCGCGCGTGTCTATCTTGATGACGCCCAGCCCGGCGAAGCCGCCGTAGACGGAGGAGCCGGGCCCGCGGATGATCTCTATCTTCTCCACCTGCTCTATCGGGATGCGGCCGATCTGCGCGGTGCCGAAGAAAGGCTCGTTGTAGCGCTGGCCGTCCACGAGCACCAGCACCTTTCCCTCGTAGGCCCAGTTGCCGCGTATGCCCACGCCCAGCGTGCTCTCCACGTCCACGCCGAGGTCCAGGCCCGGGGCCAGGCGCAGCGCGTCGGCGAGGTTCCGGGCCCCGGAATTGATTATTTCCGTGCGGGTGATGACGGTGACTATACCGGGGGCTTCGCGCGCCGAGAAATCCAGGCGGGAGGCCACGGCGGTCCTGACGTTGAGGGTCTCGTCGAGGGAGGCGCGTTCGAAATCGAAGAAATCCAGGTCGCCGCCGGGAGAGGCGGCGGCCGCGGCTGGCAGCAGGAGGAGGAGGGGGAGCAGGAGCCGGCGCATTCGCTAGCGGACGCCTTCGCCGGGCTTGGCGGAGCGGCGGGTTTTTCCGGAGTCGTTGAGCTTGACCACGGAGAACCAGAATTCCTCTATGGCGCTGACTATCTCCATGAACGATTCGAAGTCGACCGGCTTGACGACATAGCAGTTCGCGCCTTCGGCGTAGCAGCGGGAGATCTCGCTCTCCTCTTCGGAGGTGGTCAGCACCACCACGGGAATGCCGCGCAGGGCCTTGTCGCCCTTCATGGCCTTAAGTACTTCGCCGCCGGGCAGCTTGGGCAGGTTCAGGTCGAGCAGCACCAGGTCGGGCTTCTCCGCCTTCTGGTAGGGGGCCGCCCGGCGCAGGTACTTCAGGGCTTTCTCGCCGTCGTCCACCACCGTCAGGCGTACCGAAAGCTTGGAGGCCTCGAGGGACTGCCGGGTAAGTTCGGCGTCCCCGGGGTTGTCTTCCACAAGCAGCACGTTGATCTGTCGCATGGCGGCTCCGTTGTCAGGTCTCAGGAGATTATATAAGGATGATTCAGTGATTATACAACAATATTCCTTTTTTCGCCGTATTGACCGGCGGCGGCAGTTATGCAAGAATAAGTCATATGAGCAAGCGTACCGGTACCCGCCCCGTCCCCGCGCCGCCCGCCGCCGCGGGGGACGACCTGTACCGCCTGATCTTCGAACAGGCGCGGGATTCCATATTGCTGCTGCAACTGCCTCCCGGCCTTACTCCGGTGATACGCGACGCCAACCCCGCGGCGCTGGCGCTGCACGGCTACTCGCGCCACGAGCTGGCCGGCAAGCCGGTCACCGTGCTGGGCGCCTCGCTCGGGAGGGGGCGCCTGGCCAGCCTCAGCGGCGGGGCTGGCGGCTTCGAGGTGCGCCAGCGCAGGCGCGACGGCAGCGCGCTGGCGACCGAGGTCACCGCGCGCAATGTGCGCCTGGGCGACGCCGTTTACGGCATAGTGGTGGAGCGCGACGTGACCAGCCGCCTCGAACAGCAGGAAGAGGGGCGGCGCGTTTCGGCCCGCATCATGCTCGCCCGCGAGGAGGAGAAGAAGCGCCTGGCCGCCTCGCTGCACGACGCCATCGGGGCGCTGCAGGTGGGGCTGTCCTCGGCGCTGCTGCTGCTGGAGGAAGACCTGCGCCGCGGGCGCGAGCGGGCCGGCCTGGCCCGCGTGGCGCAGACGCGCCGCATGCTTAAAAATATGACCGCGGACCTGAAGAGGGCCTGCGTGGAGAGCTGGCCGCCGGGCATGGCCGTCTCCGGCCTGGGCGCCGCGCTCAAGGACCTGCTTTCCGCTTTCGAGCGCCGCTCCGGTATCGCCGTGCGGTCCAGCGTCAGCCTGCCGGAGCGCGGGCGCGCCGCCCGGAGCCCGCTGGGCATAGTGCTCTACCGCCTGGCCCAGGAGGCGCTGCGCAACGCCGAAAAACATTCCGGCGCCGGCAGCCTGGATTTTTCTGTGGACTGCGGCGGCGGCTGGATGACGCTCACCGTGCGCGACGACGGGCGCGGCTTCGACCCGGCCGGCAAGCGCGACAAGAAGGGCAGCCTGGGCCTTAAGATGATGGCCGAGGCCGCCGATTCCGCCGGCGGCTATTTCTCCGTCTACTCCAAACCGGGGGCGGGAGCCACGCTGAAGGCCGAGCTGCCGCTGACCGGCGTGAGGGCGCGGTGAGCGCCGCGGGTAAGATCCGCGTGCTGCTGGCCGACGACCACCCGGTGGTGCTCGAGGGGATAAAGGCCGTGCTCAAGAGCACCGCCCCCGACATCCTGGTCACCGGCGAGGCCCGCGACGGCAAACGCGCCCTGGCGCTGGCGCGAAGTTCCTCTCCGGACGTCTGCGTGTTCGACATCTCCATGCCCGTCCTCAATGGGCTTGAGGCCATGACCCGCCTGCTGGCCGAGCGGGCCGGCGCCCGGGTCATCATCCTCAGCATGCATGACGACCGGCCCACGGTGGAGAAGGCCCTCATCTCCGGCGCGATGGGTTACCTGGTCAAGGAGACGGCGGCCGAGGAGGTGGCGCGCGCGCTGCGCTCGGTGCACCGCGGCCAGCGCTACGTCAGCCAGTCCCTCGCTGCCGTGCTCAGCCCGGCCGCGCAGCGGACCCGCAAACCGGGTCCCGTACGGGCCTCGCTGCTTACCGCCAGGGAGCGGGAGCTGGTGCGCCTGATAGTGGAAGGCCTGCGCTACGCCCAGATCGCCGCCCGCCTGCGCATCTCCGAAAGCACCGTGCGCACGCACCGGCGCAACCTTTTCCGCAAGCTCGACATCCACAAACAGACCGATATCGTGCGCTACGCCATCCGCGAGGGGCTTTCCCATCCCTGAACGCCTTCTACCCCTTTTGGGGTATATATTACTCCCGTTCAATACTATAGACTCTGTAACAGAGGATAGCTATAACGGGAACGATGACGGAAAAAGAATCCGATACTAAATACGCGGGCCAGATCAAGACGCAGGTGCTGATAGCCGCCGGCATGTCGCTGGCCGCCGCCGTCGTGGTCTTCGCCGTGGGCGCGCCGCTGCCGAGGGCGCTGGCCTGGCTCGCCCTCCTGAGTACCGTCCTTTATTCCGGATATTACCTCGCCTTCGACAGGATCGCCGCCACGTCCTCGCGTCTCACTAATTCCGCCATGGGCCTCATCGGCGCGGCCATACTGACGCTGGCCGCGCATTTTACGGGGGGCATAGTCTCGCCGTTCGTGTTCATGTTCTTCACCATCCTGCTCTCCGAAGGCGTGTACGGCGTTGCCGGATCCTACACGCTGCCGGCCATAACGGCCGGCTACCTGGGCGTGGTGCTGGGCCAGTACGCCGGGCTGCTGCCGCATTCCAATCCCTGGGCCGCCGAGATCTACGCCAGCCTGCCCGCCACGCTGCTGATAGCCGGCATCACGGTGCTCTACCTTTTTCTCATGCGGCGCCTGTCCGGGCAGATCTTCGAGAAGCTCAACCTGAAGCTGTCGCGCGAGCGGGAGCTGAAGGACGCGATGATGCGCAAGTTCTCGGAGCTCAACGCCACCGCGCAGCTGGGCGTGCTGGCGCACCGCATAGCGCACGACATGCGCGGGCCCATCTCCTGCATCTTCGGCTATCTCGAGATGGAGATGGCCAAAACCAAGTCCCCGGAGGACCTGGAGGTGCTGCGGGGGGTGCGGGAGACGGCCGCCGCGATGGTGGAATCGCTGCAGGGCATAACGCGCTTCGGCAAGCAGGGCGGGCCCGGCTGCGAGAGCATACACCTTTCCGACATGATGAAGGACCTGGTGGCCATAGCCTCCTTCTCGCCCCTGTCCAAGGGTGTCAGCTTCAAACTGGACAACCCGGAACAGAACAATATCACCATCAGCGCCTGCCGCCAGGACCTGCAGCAGGCCTTCTTCAACGTGGTCAAGAACGCCGTGGAGGCCGTCAGCGGGAACAACGACGACAAGCTCGTGGCCATCGGCATAGAGCGCGACGGCCGGGACGCGCGCGTGACCATTTCCGACAATGGTCCCGGGATGACCGAGGACGCCTTGAGGAACGTCTTCAGGAAATCGCTGACCACCAAGAGCGACGGCACCGGCGTAGGGCTGATGATAACCCGCGACCTGCTGATGCGCAACAACGGCGCGATAAAGCTGCGCAACAGGGCTCCCGGCGGTCTTATCGCGGAGATCACGCTGCCGGCCGCCTGAATACGGCCAGCCGAAATTTTAGTATCATAATAACGTAGCGCAGAAGGAACGGGGTGAGAATCCCCGGCTGCCCCGCAACGGTGATGCCGCAAGGCTAAGCCCGGTCTACTGCAAACCCCGCCCTGCGGGGACTTCCGAGGGGAGAGCCAGCCCTTTCTCTTTGGAGCGAGGGCTTTTTTTATGGCAAAACTTTTAGCCGCCGTACTGCTGCTGTGCTGCGCCGTCCAGGCGCGGGCGCTGCGCGCCGTGTCCCTGCTGCCTTCCTATACCGAGATCATCTTCGAGCTGGGCGCCGGGAGCGACCTGGTGGGGGTCTCTAATTTCTGCAACTGGCCGCCCGAGGCCGGGCGGCTGGAAAAGACCGGCGACTACCTGCGGCCCAACATCGAGAAGGTCTACGCGCTGGAGCCCGACGTGGTCTTTACCGGCGCCTGGGCAGGCGCCTCCACGGGCAAGCAGCTGTCCGCCCTGGGGATCAAGGTGGTGGCCCTGCCCGAAGAGAGGAGCGTGGCCGATATCCTCAACACGGTGCGGCTGATAGCGGCCGCGCTGGGCCGCAAGAAAGAGGGGGAGGCCCTGGCCCGCAAACTTTCGGCCCTGGCGCCCCGCCCGCCCGCCGGCGAGCCCGTGAAGCTTTATATCGAGGTGGACGCCGGCGGCTGGACCACCGGCGGGCTGTCCTTCATTTCCGACGCCGCGCGGCTGGCCGGCGGGCGCAACGTTTTCGGCGGGGAGCGCAGGGGCTTCTTTCAGGCCACCTGGGAGGAGACGCTGCTGCTGGATCCGGAGGCCGCGCTGCTCTTCAGTGTGACGGAACGGGAATTCCTCTCGCGGCCGATGGCCGGCACCCTGGCCGCCGTGAAGGCCGGCCGGGTGATAACTTCGCTGGACCGCGACGCCTTCACCCGCCCCGGCCCGCGGCTGTTCGGCGAGATCGCCAGGCTCAGGAGCCTGCTGCATGGGAAAAATTAGCCTGCTGCTGGGCGCGCTGGCCGCCGCCTGCCTGTTCTCGCTGGCGGCGGGCCCGGCCGGCCTGGC
>C687J13239_1000664_pt1 | contig 16811 bp, 17 predicted proteins | sample RifGroD2_FD_13239 | JGI IMG/M metagenome (IMG submission 13239) | reverse complement strand
AAAATCCCAGCCGCGTCGAGAGCGAGGAGTCGCCGCCGTACGTCGTGCACCCCGCGCCGCGCCAGAATTTTTTCGCGGCGGCCATCTCCAGAATGAATCTCACACAACTGACGCTGGCGGTGCTGGTGGTGATTTTCCTGTGGCAATGGCTGGACGGACATCGCGCCATTAACGACATGCAGCAGCAACTTGCAAAAAAAATCGCCGAAATGGATGGCGCGAGCAAGGCCAATCAGATGTTGCTGGGGCAAAGCCAGGATGAGGTGCGCGAACTTTCCGCCAAGATGGTGGCACTGGAGGCGCGATACGCCGAAGCGCAGAATCAGCGCGCCGCGCTGGAAGTTCTGTATAACGACCTGTCGGTGAGCCGCGACGAAACCGCGCTGGCGGAGGTCGAGCAAATGCTGCTGATTGCCGGGCAGCAATTGCAATTGTCGGCCAATGTAAAAGCGGCGCTGATCGCCATGCAAAGTGCCGATGCCCGTTTGCAGCGCATGGACCGGCCGGCGTTCAATGGCCTGCGCAAGGCCATCAACCAGGATATGGACAAGCTGCGTTCATTGCCCGGCGTGGATATCGCCGGCATCAATTTTCAACTCGACAAGCTGATGGCAGCCGTCGATGGACTACCGCTGGTTTATCAGCAACGCGCAGCAAACAATGAGGAGGCCACGCAGCCTGCGTTAAAAGATGAAACGGCTTGGCAAGAACTGTTACGCGAAATCTGGCACGAGGCGAAACAACTGGTGCGCATTGAAGACATTGGCAAGACTGATGCGCCGCTGTTGCCNCCGAACCAGGAATTTTTCCTGCGCGAAAATCTCAAGCTGCGTTTGTTAGCGGCGCGCCTTGCATTGCTGTCGCGCGACGAGGATAGTTTCCGCCAGGAACTGAAAACCGCGCAACATTGGACAGCGCGCTATTTCGACGTCAAGTCGAACGAGGGCATGCGAATGCTTGCCGGGCTGAAGAAGATTGCCGTATCCAGCATCAGCATTGAACTGCCGGACATCAGTCCCAGCCTGCAGGCTGTGCGCAATTACCGCCTGACGCATGAAAACGAGCCAAAGGCGAGTTTCGAGGCACGGCCAAACGCAACCGGGCGCAGCGTGAACAGCAAGACGGCACGATGAAATATCTGCTCTGGCTATTATTACTGTTCGCCGCCGCGGTTGCGCTCACCGTTGCAACGCATAATTCCGCCTACGTGTTGCTGGTGTACCCGCCGTATCGCATCGAACTGTCGCTTACGCTGTTCACCGTTTTGTTGCTGCTCGCTTTTGTGTTTGGCTATGCGCTGCTGCGCCTGATCCATACCACCACGCAACTGCCTGGCTACGTAAGAAAATTCCGTTTGGAACGGGTGCAGGCTAGGGCGCGCAAGCTGTTGGACGAGGCGCTCAGCGCATTCTTTGAAGGGCGTTATGCGGCAGCGGAAAAGGCTTCGGCGCGCGCGATGGAACTGGGCGACACTTCCCCTTTGCACCCCATTATCGCGGCACGTTCCGCGCACGAATTGCAGGAATACGAAAAACGCGACGCTTACCTGTCCGCCAGCGAAGGCAAGACGATTGGCGATGCCACCATGCGCCTGATGGCCACCACAAAATTCATGCTCGATCAGCGCGACCCGCAAGCCGCGTTGCATGCTCTGAACGAATTGCGTGCGAGCGGAATCAAGGTTCATCCCGGTGCATTGTCTCTGGAGCTGAAAGCGCAACAACAGGCTGGCAATTGGGATGAGGCGCTGGAGGTGCTCACTCAGCTTGAAAAATGCAAATCCATCGATGTGACGGTAGCGTCGCAATTACGCCAGCAGGCCTGGCTGGAAAAGATTCGTCAGCAGGAAAATCTGGATGACCTGACCGTTTGCCTGAAGAATATCCCTGGCGAGTTCAAGCGACGCGGCAAGATTGCTGCCGCTGCCGCGCGTGCGCTGGCTCAGCACGGTGGCTGTTCGCTTGCGCAGCAATTGCTATCCGATAGTCTGAATGCGCAATGGGACAGCGAACTGGTAGCGCTGTATGGCAATTGCCTGCCCGAAGGCGGTCAGCCCAGCGGGATGACTGCGCAAATTGAACAAGCCGAGAAATGGCTCAATCAGCACAGGGACGATGCCGGATTGCTGCTGGCGCTCGGCAAGCTGTGTTTACACCAGAAGCTCTGGGGCAAAGCGCAAAACTACCTGGATGCCAGTGTCAGTATCGCACCCAGCCGCGCTGCCTTCACTGCGTTGGGGCAACTTGCAGAACGGTTGGGCAAAGCCGACGAGGCATTCGAACATTACCAGCAAGCAATGGCAACGACGAAGACGGGCGACGAATAGCATTGCGGGGACACGATGGATTTCGCTCCTGCTGAAAGAATGATTCATCCGCCAGCCCGGCTATTTATGGCACGTTGCAGAGCATGAAACGCCTGCTGATTATCGGATGCGGGGACGTGGCGATGCGCGCCATTCCGTTGCTGACACGCCGCTATCGGATATTTGCCTTGATCCGCAACCCGGCCTACCTGGGAAAATTACGCTCACTCGGCGTGCTGCCGGTTATCGGCGATCTGGATAATCGCGCCAGTCTCGCGCGCATCACGGGGCTGGCAGATGCCGTGCTGCACTTTGCCCCTCCTGCAAACAGCGGCGCCCGCGATACGCGTACACGCAGCCTGCTCAGCGCGCTGTCGCATGGCACGCAACCCAAGCACCTTGTCTACATCAGCACCAGCGACGTGTATGGCGATTGCGGCGGCGCCCGGGTGAGCGAATCACATCCGCTCAATCCGCAAACGGCGCGTGCAGCACGGCGGGTGGATGCGGAAAGGCAAATCCGCAGCTGGGCGAAGCGGAACCATGTGAAGGTCAGTGTTCTGCGCGTACCGGGTATCTACGCGGCGGACCGGTTGCCATTGGATCGACTGCGTGCGGGTACACCTGCCATCGCACAGAAAGAGGACAGTTACACCAACCATATCCATGCCGACGATTTGGCGCGCATCAGTATTGCGGCATTGCAACAGGGGGGAGCGTGTCGCGTTTACCACGCCAGCGACGACAGCGATCTGAAAATGGGCGACTACTTCGACGTGGTGGCGGATGCGTTTGGCCTGCCGTACGTTCCACGTTTACCGCGTGCGGAAATCAAACGTATCGCGTCGCCGGCGCTGTGGTCGTTCATGAACGAATCGCGCCGTCTGGCCAACACGCGCATGAAGCGGGAATTGAAAGTGAAGCTGCGTTATCCGACGGTGGCGGATGGGCTAAAAGGTGTATGAACGATGAGCCTCCCCCGAAGAATCATCTTCCAGGGGCGGTCATTTCTGTTGCGGTCCTACTTTCCGGCATCCTCTTCTGCCAGATTATTCATGCCCAACAGGATGTTGTTAACCAGGTCTTCTTCGACATCAAATACTTTTTCCGCATGGCCAACCTTGGCGAAATACGCTCTCTTCGCCCGATCCTTGTTGCCAATCATGAGGACAAACGGCTTTTCCATTCTTTCCATGTGTATGGTCAACTGCAACATCGGTGAAGAAAGGCCGTACTTTGCCAGATCCGTAGGACTCTCATCGGCGAACGCCTTGATTTCACCATTCTTTATTCCATAGAGGAGTTCCAGCACCCTGGCCATGGAAGCCATTTCTGCCGTGGGTTCAAGCAGGTTCCATTTTGACTCATTCTGCTCGACGACTACTCTGGGCGTACCTTTTTTCACAATTTCGAGTCGTCTCATCTTGGGCGGATCGAAATCCAGAATGACCTTATCGCGCAAGTCGTAGGTATCCAGGCTCACTTCCTTTTTGAGGTCTGAATGTACGCGATATATCTCCGGCCTCCCCTTGAACATGGCGTATGCCACATTGTTGGTAGGTCCCCTTTCTCCGAAAACGATGACGGTTTCCAGATTTGCATACTTCAGACCCATTTCAATCTGAGGATCACCCAAGCCAAGTTCTTCCAATTTTGGCTGCTCAACCTTTTCAAACAGTACCGCATCCTTCCTGGCTGTGATGACGTTGGTCAATAGTTTTTCTATCGCCTTGGCATCCCCTTTAACGTTTATTGGCTGCACTAATTGCCATGCGTCGTTCTCGCGAACCACCTTGATTTGACGATTTTCCTTGATGTAATTTATCCAGAATTCCGAAACTTCCTTCTCGGCGGTGGGCAACAGTTTCAGCTGCTCTTCTTTTAACTGCTTAACTTCCTCTTCCTTTTTGTCATAGAAAAAGGACACGCCGCTCAGTGCGATCAGCACGATAAACCAGAATAGTGTCTTTTTGGTAAAGTTCACGTGCTACGCCTTCTTCTAGCGGTTACACCAAGCCCCGTCACTAAAAACAGCGATGGCACAATGACCACGGAAAGCCAGAAAACAATTTTCCCCTGAACGGCAGTCAACATAAGCGGCGTCAGGCCCGGTTCTTTTTTCCTTACCGATATCAGAATATCTTCCTCTGCCAACCAGTTAAGCATGTTCAGCAGGAAGTCTTTATTGCCGGCCTTGAGAAATTTATTGCTGGCAAAGTCGGAATCTCCCGTGACCAGGATCTTTCCCCATGTTTTCAGGCTGTCTTCCTGCCCTTCAGCAGGTTTATCACTCTTGGGCTTATCGTCAGTGACTTTACTGCTCTTATTGTCCCCGAGGTTCACCTCCACTGCGGTGACTGCCACCACACTGAAGGGCCCGCGTTTGTGCTTGTCAGCGTCAAAGTTTTCATCTTCCTTGGTAAGTTTCCTGAGATCGCTGGTCACCGTCCAGGTTTTGTCGCTGGTTTTTGCGAGATCCCAGCTTCCCTTGGCGGGTTCTTCTTTTATATGAACAGAACGCGCAAAAGGGAGAAAAGTAAACTGCTCAAATTCCCGGGTGACGGGATGGTCCTTGTGATATTGCACCACCACCGGTATTGCAATATTGCCACCGGACGCTTCACTCGTTTTATCAAAAATGACATCATCCGCGAGCTCGAAGCCGAAGCCGCCCAGGTAACTTACAAGATTTGGCAAACCGCCGCTGGGATCGACCATGAAAATCGCTCGCCCGCCTTTTTTGACGAATGCCGTGATCATGTCCAATTCGGCTTGCAAATAGTCCGTTTCGGGGCCAGCCACCACCAGGACAGCAGCATCGTCAGGCACCTTTTCCGCATTGATCAACAGCAGGTCGCGTACCTGATGGTTTTCTTTCTCGATCGCGTCCTTGACATACAAATAGCCATTTTCTTCATCGCTACTGATACGCTTTTCGCCGTGCCCTGTGACAAAGTAGAACACCTTGACGTCCTTGCTGATCAATTTAAGCAGGGAATTGGTAAGTTTGTTTTCGGATTCAGTCCCTTCGACAATCTCCTGCTTGTCGCCATAGTTCAATATGGTGGTTCTGTAAGCCGTAATTCCATACTTCGCCGTTTCTATCGGATCCCTGTCCGGGTCTACAAAACGAAAGCTGAAGTTGGGTGAATTATAGGAATATTCACTCAACAGGTCGGACATCGTCTGCCTCGTCCTCTGGTCATTGCGATAGAACGCAATGGCTTCAACGTCCCTTTCCAGGGATTTTATTATCTTGAGCGTATGGTCGGAGAGGGTGTACCTGCTGTCCTTCGTCAAATCGACGCGCACCTTGTATTTGACCGACATGCCGGCAATGAGCCCGATTATCACTAAAAACACCCCGCTCATAATCGCCGTATTCAATGCATACTTGGTAGAACGCTTGGTGATGAATTCCCTGATTTCCGGAAAATAAATATAGAAAAACAGCAGCAGTAAAAGAAGTCCCACCCAAATCAGTGTCAATGGCAGGTTGCCCATCTCACCGGTTATCGCATAAGTAATCCCTCCTGCCGCCAGCAGGAAAATGGACAACAGGCCCAGTGGTGCAAACAATCCTTTGGCTTTCATTATTTCCACCTCTTCGATTCTAAACTTCTAAGCGTAAGAAACAGGAATAGAACGATGAAGCAAAGGTAGTAAATGATGTCTGTCGAATCAACGACCCCCTTCGACATGCTTTCTATATGCTCGTTAATCGAAAGGTAACTAAGAAATTCACCCAGCCCGGCAGACACCAGCTGGACCGAATAGCCTAAAAACCAGAAAAAGAACAGCATGGCAAAGGATAGTGTCGCGGCGACAATCTGATTTTCCGTTAACGACGATGTGAAAATACCCAAGGCGATGGCGGCAGCACCCAGCAGGACAAGCCCCAGGTAACCCGTCCAGATTGGCACCACTTCCGGCTCCCCCAGAACTACAAGAAGAATGGGATAGGTAGCCGTCAGCAATACCATGACCAGCATTACAACAAGGCAAGCCAGATATTTACCCAGCACCACGTCGATATCATTGACCGGGAATGTCAGCAGCAGCTCGATCGTGCCGGTCTTTTTCTCTTCGGCCAGGAGTCTCATGGTCAATAACGGCGTCATCAGCAACAGGATAATTCCGATACTTCCAAACAGCGGCCTGATTACCGTCTCATTGATATTCAACAGCTGATATTGCTTGGCCAGCATGGGGTCGGACTGTGCCTGGTAACTGACAATCGAGAAAGTGGCGATGAGGTTGTAGAAAAAATAACCCGTCATCAGCAAAAACATGATGATCACTATATAAACCGTAAACGAGCTGAAATAGGATTTCAGCTCCCGATTGAGGATAAGGCTGACATTCCTGATATTCATGCCTCCTCCTTTGTGACCATCTTGATGAAAATGTCTTCCAGACTAACCTCCAAGGTGCGCATTTCCACAAGCTCCCATCTGTTCTTTTCAATCATGGCCTGAATGCCTTGCCTTCCCTTTTTCTCATCTTCAAGCACGACAATAAATCTGCCGACATCGTCAGAAGCCAGTTCTCTTTCAACGCCTTGAATGCCGTCCACACGCGAAAGCTCCTGCTCGATCGTCTCTGCATTACCGTTGATGCGCAACAACACCCGCTGTGCGCTTTCAGTTGCAAGATTCTCCGGCCTGTCTTCTGCCACCACTTTCCCCTTGTTGATAATGATTACCCTGCCGCAGAGGATGCTGACTTCCGGAAGGATATGGGTGCTGAGAATAACGGTGTGCTTGCCTGACAATTCCTTGATCAGACTTCTGATTTCCTTGATCTGCTTGGGATCAAGCCCTACGGTAGGCTCATCAAGAATCAAAACCTCGGGGTCATTGACCAATGCCTGGGCAATGCCGACTCGTTGCCGGTACCCCCCGGAAATCGTGCTGATCAGTTTGCTGGAAACGTCGCCGAGGCCACAGTCATCCATGACNTTGGCGGCTTTTCGATTGACCTCTTTCGCAGGCGTTCCCTTGATGGCCGCCACAAAACGAAGATAATCGCTCACCCTCATGTCTTCATAAAGAGGGACTCTCTGCGGAAGATAGCCGATCCTTTTGCGCACGTTCAAGGAATCTTCGAAACAATTATAGCCAGCCACTATGGCCTTCCCTTTGGTGGGAGGGAAAAAACAGGTCAAGATGCGCATTATTGTAGTTTTCCCCGCCCCATTGGGACCAAGAAAACCCAGAATCTCGCCTTTTTCAACAGTAAAACTGACATTGTCAACGGCGCGGAACTCGCCATATTCTTTGATTAAATTTTCGACTTCGATCATTAGTAGGGACTCGACTAAATAATATTTTTCGGTGATAACCGTATTGGCCTTATCTCGCAACGCTGTTTGTCTACGCTCTAATATCCTGCCGGCACTCCTTCAAACAGCGCCGGACAGTATACATGATGAACTGCGTTTTTGCGATGACGAGAAGAGTGAATGCAGTCGCGAGACTCCTTATGGGTCAATACACTAAAGTGGGTCCGGTTCTCAAACGGAAAATTAAGATGTTAGTCTGCTGTAAAAAGGAGCCGTCGATCCCGATGCTGTTGAAATCGGCTCGGGTGATATAATCTTCCAGGGCAGAAAGTAGTTACGAAGTTGCTGAACTTCATCATGGTCAAGTTGTCATGATTAGACTTGGTTTGCGTTTCACAAATAGCTGGCTTGGTAATCGCGATTGGTGAATTACCCGCGGAATTACAGACCGGAGAGAATCAAGCAGCCACAGCGATGCTGGCCCTTAATTTATACAAAACTCATCAAAGGTCGTTAATGTCATGAGCACAGTAAGCAACCTCAGAGGTTTTGCCATTGTTTTTCTCCTTGCGTTCCTCAACTCAGGGTGTGACAAGGGCGCTGAAAATACGTTTGGGGCCGGCGGAGCCATGAAAGACCTGCCTATAGGCCGGATGAAAGTGTCCATCATGCCCGAATACGACGACCCCAGTGTATTGGCAATTTATGATGGCAGATTTGAAGAAGTTTCAAGCTATCCCATCAAGACAAGTTTTCTCATACCCAAGGGCTCCGTTATCAGCGACGCCTGCAGTCTCTCACATGAAGGCCAGCATTTCTGCCAACTTTACAAAACCATCAACAGGGGCAATTACGATGAGGTAAGCATTCTGCTGCCTTACCCCAATTTTTATCTCAGTTTTCACACCCCCCCACTTGACGTAAAAACTGAGAAGAAGGTTATTGACTACCAAATCAAAGCAAATCACCCCATAAAGACTATGGAAATTGATATCCAACAGCCTTTGCGAAGCACTGAATTCGGCATATTTCCCGCAGAAAATGCTGCGGTATCCCAAAAAGATGGCTCGATAAGCTTAATCAAGGGGTTTAACCATGTTATCTACCGACTCGAGAATGTCGCCAGAAATCAGGAAAACACCTTCACCATCAACTACATCAAGAGCGACCCCAAGCCTTCGGTTGACATCAAATACACCTCCATGAAGGAGCCACAAACCCAGGCAACGTCTTATGAAACCCAGAGAAACATAAAGACAATAATTTATGCACTGTTCGGAACAGGCGCTTTTGGCATGATAGCGTTGGTTACATGGTACTTCCGGTCCTGGAAAAAAAAGCCGGGTAAGCTGCCATGAGACAATCCTTTACCTGCAGGGCATTCCTTTTATTCTGTCTGCTCATGCCGACAACCTACGTCATGACCCTGTCCAGCGCTTCAGCATTAACCGTTAACGAGGTTGCGAAAGATCTCGCCTGTCCATGTGAATGTCCGCTCATCCTGGAAGACTGCAACATGACCTGCGGCCTCGAATGGAAGAATGAAATTGGCGAGCTGATCAACAAGGGAATGAGCAAGCAACAGATCACGGATTATTTTATCGATAAATATGGAGACGATGCCCGCATTGCTCCCCTTCAGCGGATTCAGGGAAAGATTTACCAATACACAAGAAGTTTTGATAGAACAGACTGGGCTTTGTTGTGGACCGGATTGATGGTATGGATATTTTTAATGTTTTTTGGCCTCTACCTTGGCGTCAAAAAACTTTTTTCTAACAAATCGCAGGATGCCTGAAAGGCTCACCCGGACCCACGTAAAGGATCGCCGATCCTGCAGGTTATCTCATGAGTTATATCAAAATCCCGCCTGACTATCGTTTTCCCTGGTATATCCGCCTGTTTCTCGCCAATCAGCGGCGGCGCTATGGCCGCGAGCTGGAGCCGGCACGACTGTGGGCACGTTCACCCAAGGTTTTTGCCGCCCTGTCATTGCTTTATGGCGCACTGGACCGCAAATCATCGCCCATCGAACCAACACTGCGAACACTCATCACCGTGCTGGTGTCGCAAATCAATTGGTGTGCGTTTTGCGTTGACATCAATTCCGCTACAGGCATCAANCGCGGTTTGACCGAAGCGCATCTGGCAGCTTTGCCGGAATTCGAAACATCTGCACTATTCGACGCACGCACCAAAGCGGCTCTGGCCTATGCCGCAGCAATCACCCATACCGACCGCCAAGTGGACGCCGACCTGATGGCGCGCCTTAAAAGCCATTTCAACGACGAGGCAGTCATCGAGCTTACCGCGTTGATAGCNTTCCAGAACCTNTCCAGCAAATTCAATTCGGCACTGGATGTCGCGGCACAAGGATTTTGCAGCGTCCCACCGCCGTCAACTACCGTAGCCAAAACAGATAAAACATGAGAGTGCCAGTCAAATCCCTGCTTATAAGCATCACCCTGTTTCTGCTGCTTGGCGGAACCGTCATCTTTCTTGCCTTCATGTACCTGACCGACCAGACTCCGGGCGCCGTAATCGAAGGCATCCAAAGGGAAGGAAAATTCTTCCTGTATAAGCACAATATGGTTGAAGAATTATCTTCCAGGGAAATTACCCTTCTCTATCGAAGTACCTGCACCAGGAAATGCCACGGCAAAGATGTCATCGAAAAGAAGCCCAGGACCGCCGCCGAATGGGAGTCGGTTGTCATCCGCATGAAGGCGCCGGATCGTGCCGGGATAACCGATCGCCATGCAGACACCATCACCCGCTATCTGCAGAATAATTTCTTGAGCAATGTACCGACTGTTCTTCCAGAGAAGACCATGAAGTTTGTCAAAAAATATCTATGGAGAATGGATTTCGGGGAAGGCGATCTGTTTCTGGATATTATCTATGTGCCCCGCGAGCACTTCCGTCTGCTGCGCTATCTGGGTGTAAGCAATTTACCGCCAGATCAGCAGCATGCCTTTTTTATCGTCTATATTAATACTCATCGGGGGACTGTTCCCGATTGGGATCTCGCAGAAATATCTACATTCCGTGTTAACAATGGCAGCCCGCAAAACGCAATCGGCTGGAAAGTTCTCTACCGGGATGGACAGCGACACCATATTCAGGGAATGCTTACCTTTCCCGGTATTGATGTCAGCCAATCAAACGAACTGGAGATTACGATGAAACCGGCAGGCATGGGAACCAAGACATTCCAATGGAGTCTACCGGTACCTCCGTTGGAGGAATAATCCATGTTGAAATTCAATTCTTACAAACTGCTCGTCATCCTCGCCATCACCGGGTTAGTCCTGGCGCTTGGCGTCATCGGTTTTTTGCTTATGCAAGGAAACGCAAAAAATGAATTTTCCGCAAGTTCATCTGAGGCCAAGGAGCCAGCCCCAAATTTCGCGCTTGTGCTTCTTGACGGCAAAAGTTTTCAGTTCAGCGAGCATAGAGGAAAACCCGTCCTGATCAATTTTTTCGCTTCCTGGTGTTTGCCATGCAGGGAGGAGATGCCGGTCCTTGAGAAAATTGCCCGCGACTATCAACCCAAAGGCGTGGTGTTTTTGGGAATTGCCGTCGATGATACCGAAGAAAAAATGAAAGATTTCATAAAAAGATACGATGTCACCTTCCCGGTTGGCCTTGATAAGACAGCAGAAATTCAGAAATCCTTCGGCTTGTACGGTATCCCCACCACCTACTTTATAGACAGGAATGGGATTATCAATTACTCCCACTCAGGTGTCGTTACAGATGAATTGCTGCAGTATGAACTTGATAAACTGCTTTAAAAAATTCTGCGCTGGTTTTTTCCTCATTGCACTGATATCCGGGTGCGGTGAAGAGAGCAAACCGCTACTGCAGGTTGGCGAAAAAGCACTGCCTTTTACCCTCGAATTAATCGGCGGCCAGCAAATCCAACTGGGGGACTATGCAGGCAAGGGGCTCGTCATCACCTTCATGTCCTCGTGGTGCCCCTGCTCCAATGAATCTATGCCGTTCATGAAACAAGCCTATGCAACGCATCAAAACGATCAGATCGTNTTCCTTATGATTGGCATTCAGGACTCCAGGTCAAATTTTGAAGATTTTGTGAAAAAATGGAATCCGCCTTTCCCGGCCGGCTATGATAAAAAAGACCGGATCGCCAATGACTACGGCGTCAGCTCTCCACCCACTACTTTTTTTATTGATAAAAACGGAATCGTGAAACGGGCTTTCTACGGAAACATAGCGAAGAAGCCAGATGAATTCCAGCAATGGGTTAAGGAGATTATTTAATGAGCGGCGGCATGGCATTGTGGGGAGGCTTTTCCTCTTTTTTCTCTATCTGGCAGATATGCATCCTGCAAATTAGTCCCTTTTTTATTGCTTTTATTGTCGGTATTTACCTGGCAACACCCGATCAAAATGCTGATCGTGAAATTTTTTGGTGGGTCATCCTGCCTTGTATCGCTTATGGAATAAGCTTTACTGTTTTCTATTCCCTGCTGACCGCGTCCGGATTAAATATCAGCCGACCGTTGATCGGTAACATTGGCAACCTGAGAATAATTTCAGGGATATTCTTCCTGCTTGTCAGCCTGTATATTTTATTGGTCAATCGCGTATCTTTTCTGAGCAAACTGCATCACCCAATCCTGTTGAGTATCATGGCACTGTTAATCGGGGCCGCTTTCGCCATCATATATTCCCCATGCATTACCCCGATGCTCTCCGATATCATGGGATTGGCGTCTCAGCGAAACACGGCGGTTGAAGGATGGTACCTGGCATTTTGTTATGGGTTAGGCATCAGCATAGCCCTCTGCATGACATCCGTTGCCCTCATTCTGTTTGCAGGAAAACGGGCAATTACCTTGCGCAACGCCAATCTAATAAGAAATATTTGCGTCACTATTCTGCTGGCTCTTGCATTCATGAATATGACCGGCCTGATGAGGCACTACAAGGCGTTCGTTCTCGGGTTTGTATTGTGATTACACCGGCCAAAGGAATAAAAAAACAGGTCCTCGGTGGCATGCTTGTCTGCCTGGGCGCAATAACCGCGCTGCTAGCCAGAACAATAGGATTTGAACTGGATATCTTCTATATTGTTATCAGCCTCATTGGAGGCTGTCTCTTTCTGTATGGCACAATACAAAAAAAACAACATAAAAATGCCTGTACAACAGAATCCATTTGTCGAACCACATGGCAATTAATTATTTCGAGCCAGAAGGATAGCCGATGAAAAGACAAAGTTTGCTGCTTACCAAAAGGAGCCTTGCGGTTTTATTGTTCATTGCCCTGTCTGTCACGGCCTTTATTGGCTGGAAGTTAAGTCATGATCCAGTCATTAAGGCTCCTGCAGAGATCGAAGATTATCTTTTTTGGCAGGCGAAGGAACTGACGGATTTCAAGCTGACGGGTGCCGACAATAAAACACTGGGCTTGAACGAATTGAAGGGAAAGTGGAGCTTTATCTTTTTTGGTTATACCCACTGTCCCGATGTTTGTCCCCTTACTTTGATGGTGTTGGGACAAGCATTCAAGATACTTGAAAAAAACCCGGCGGTTTTTCCGGAAATTCAGGGTATTTTTGTTTCGGTCGACCCCAAGCGGGATACACCCGAATCGCTAAAGGAATATGTTTCCTATTTCAATGACAGATTTATAGGCGTAACCGGAAGCACCGCTGACCTGGATGATTTTTCCCGGCAAATGAGCGCGATGTATACCGTTCACCCCAAAGAAGCCGGCCAGTCCGATGATACCTACCTGGTAACACACAACTCAACCGTTTTTCTCGTGGATCCCCAGGGAAGGCTCCACGGCCGGTTTCCACCTCCGCAAACCCCAAAAGAGGTTGCAGAAGTATTCATGAAAATACGCATGTTTTATAACGAAAGGAGTAATAAACNATGGTGGGTTTTCTAAAGATATTATNTTCGCTGGCGCTTGGGTTTGTCGCTTCGGTCGCCTCTGCTGATAGCNTTGACATNCAGATTCTGGATCCTTGGGTACAGGCTGCGCCACCCAACGTCAAGGTGCTGGCTGCTTATCTGGAAATCAAGAATAACGGCGAGAAGCCACAACTACTGGTTAATGTTTCCAGCCCCGCTTTCGATCAGGTCGGGATTCATCGAAGCGTTATGCATGGGAATATGGCCCACATGGAACATCTGAGGGAATTGACCATTCCTCCTCATGCTTCGGTGACGTTGAAGCCGGGCGGGCTGCATTTCATGTTGATGGATGCAAAAAAACCGCTTCGTGTCGGCGATTCGGTTCCCATGACATTGACTTTCAAAAATGGCGGCAAGGTCGCAGTTACGGCGACAGTTCGCGCCGGCCAGATGGAAGACATGGGAGACCACCAGCACATGGATCACTCCGAGCACATGAACCATAACCACTGAAAATGCTGACTCAGCACCATCGACCCGTTATCGGATTGCACCGCTGGATTTTGCAGGGGAAAATGTTGAAATTTAAATCCTACAGCTTTGTGCTTGCGCTTCTCGTAAGCAGTTTATTGCTGGTCCAGGGCTGCGGTGAGGACACGACAGCCCAAAGGACCGCAATGGAGACGGCACCTGATTTTGATATAGCGCTCTTTGACGGTGGAAATTTTCAGTTGAGCGATCATAGGGGAAAAGTTATTGTGATCAATTTCTTTGCCTCCTGGTGTGTTTCTTGTGGTGAAGAAACGCCTGTTATTGAAAAGATTGCGCATGAATATTCGCCGCAGACAGTAATGTTCCTGGCTATTGCCGTTGACGACACGGAAAAAAAGGCAAAGGCGTTTATGCAGAAAATGGGGCTAACTATCCCCGCCGGGCTGGATAGAACCGGAAAAATCAAGGAAGCTTATGGGTTATATGGCATGCCCACAACCTTCTTTATAGACAAGAGTGGAAAAATAAGTTATTTACATGCGGGCGTTGTTACAGAAGAACTGCTGAAACATGAGATCAACAAATTGCTTTAAGGATAAATTCCATTATCCCCGCAAAAAATGGGTATGAATCCGGTTTTGGAGCCATAGTTGGGCGCCTTCTTCTATTTGATGTGAAAGGGAATAACACCATGCCTCTTTATAAAATATGCCTGATGGTTTTTGTGGCGGCCACAATATCGCTGCTCTCTGGCTGCTCGGATAAAAAAGAGGCAAAAGCCCCCGAAAAAGCGCCGCAGGAAGAAAGGCCATTGATAATAGGTGTTGTCGGACCTGAAACGGGCGAAGAAGCAAGCTACGGCATAAGTGTAGTAGAAGGCGTATTGGCAGCGGCCAAACGCTTCAATGCTCAGGGCGGCATAGGGGGCAAAGAAATCAAGGTGCTTCACTTTGATGATCAAAGCGACATCGGGTTGGCCACTAAAATTGTGAAGGATCTTATCAGCCAGCGTGTTATCGCAATAATAGCGGCTCCTACAGGCTCCTCTACCTTCTCGCCAATTTATCTGGTTAATGACGCCAAGACCCTGTTCATCTCCGTTGGATCAAGAAGACATCTAAAAGCAACTGGCCCATATGTGTTTCGCACTGCCGTTCCTGATGATCTGGCAACGGAAGATTTAATAAAATATGCAGTTACAGAGTTAGGATATGTTAATTATGCATTGGTTACATCTGCTAATTATGAGTTTTCTCTGGATTTAAGTTCGATGTTCAGGCGGGCACTGGATAAATACAACGGAGTGATAAAAGTTCAGACTGACAGCTATGATACATTTACAGGGGGCCAGAATATGGGCGCGGTTGTCAGTGCGATCAAAGCCAGTCCGGACCCCTTGCATGGAGTAATTTTTACTGGGGGTGCCGATGAAGGAATTCTTCTTGCCCAAGAGATGAAAAAGGCCGGATTGATTCTCCCCATCATCGGTGGCGAAGATCTTTTCTCGGAAGAGTACCTGAAGAGCGGAGATGCCGTGAACGAAACTCTTTTGTATACAACCTTTTCTACAGACATCAAGTCGCAAAAAATGGTCGAGTTCATGGAGGATTATGGAAAGGCCAAACCCGACCGCTTTGCTGCTTTGGCCTATGACACTTTCTTTCTGCTTGCCGACGCAATCAAGGAGTCAGGCTCGACTGATCCTTCCGTGGTGAGAGAAGCGTTGATCAATAGAAAAGATTGTGAAGGCGTAACAGGCAAGACAAGCTTTACCTCAGAAAACATGCCGATAAAACACACTACTATCTGCAGAATAAAAAAAGGGGATAGCGGGGAAAGATCCTTTGTATTGAAGCAGTGACGCCATATGGATGCCACTTTTTATGGGAACATTGGTTATCCGGGCATACGGAAAACGAAGTTTCGCGGAACGCAAAATGCATCCAACCGCAGTTTGTCCCGCAGTTTTGTCGCATGTATAATCAAAACGCTCGGGAAATTCAAGTTGCGCCACCGGTGGAACTACTGATAAAACTACTGGTCCACTGAAGGTTGTGCCTTGCTCTTGACTGCAGAAAGTTGCTCAAGCCGAAGCTTGCTTAAGCTCCAAAAATGAACGCGGCACCACGCTAGCGTACTTAACTTATAATGAGGATTACATTATGAAGAATCGATTCATGGGCAATAAAGCGGTTATTGGACTATTGGCTGTTTTGATGGCTGGTGCGTCAGGTCTCAGTGTCGCGTCAGATGATCGCGATGACCAATCGAAAAAAGGAAAAAAAGCCGTCAATTACGACGAAATGGTGCTCATACCCGCCGGGAAATTTATCTTCGGTGATGGCTTCGGTAAAAAAGAAGTCAGCCTGCCTGCCTTTATGATTGACAAGTACGAAGTTACCAACAGGCAGTACGCCAGGTTCAATCTGGATCACAGATATGAGCCCATTATGGCCAATTTTCCCGTGACAATGGTTTCCCACTACGACGCCATAAACCATTGCGATGCGCTCGATAAGAGGTTGCCTACGGAGCAGGAGTGGGAAAAGGCCGCGCGGGGTACAGACGGCAGGATTTATCCATGGGGTAACGAGTTTGATGTGGCAGCGGCTGTAACCAACGAAACCGATTTTGAGGGACATCCATTACAACCGCTGGCAGTAGGGGCGCACAAGAAAGGCCAGAGCCCTTACGGCGTCATGGATATGGCCGGTAACGTCTGGGAATGGACCCACAGCTATGATGAACGCTATGTCATTTTGAAGGGGGGGTCGTTTTTTGAGAACAGGAATTATGCCAAGGCTCCTAATTCGCTTCGCAGCATTCCCGATGACAG
>C687J13239_1000653_pt1 | contig 17007 bp, 45 predicted proteins | sample RifGroD2_FD_13239 | JGI IMG/M metagenome (IMG submission 13239) | reverse complement strand
TAAATACAATGCAATTGGAGATGGTATATGTATTCCTAAATTGTATAATTCATTTGAAGAAGTATCAGATCATTGGGAAAGTAATGATTTAAATATACCAGACAATTGTAAACATAATATAGAAGATGTAAATATTTTTGCAATAGGTAGTTACTGGAAAGCCAAAGCATGTAGAAAATGTGGTTATTTAATTGAAGGGTATGTTGTTGATCGGATTGCTTATAATGAGCAAATATGGGAAATACCAAAATGGGTTAAAGAATATTGTAAGAAAAATAATGCTGAGTGGATGTATAAATAATAAATTTAATCTTACAAATAGAAAGGAGAAAATTTAAATGTCAAACAAAGAATATTCAATATCTGCAAAGATAGTTTTAGAAAGTATGATAGATCAAAAAGTTATTAAAGTGATTAAAAATGTTACTGTTTCAGAATTTGTTTTTGAAGAAGTAAAAGATTTTTGTGCTAATAACCAGAATATTATTATGAAAGAAATATCATGTAATGAAATTCATATTAGTTTAAAAGAGTATAATTAAAAGGCGAGTTGTAAAGGTTATTATCCTAGTGCGGTAAGAAAATTAAAGAGAATAAAAAGAAATAAATATAATGGAGGTAAAATAATATGAATCCTAAAGAAGCAATTAAAAAATTATATGATCAATGGCAAGAATTCACAAACCAAAATTTTCCTGATAATGAATCATTAAATACCTAATTCTCTGAGCAAGAAAAGAAATGTATATTTTTATCTTCTGCTATTATAGGTATTACAACCTATGACGATGAATTAAGCAAAGAATTTGGCAAGATGATTTTAGATACATGATTCAAATTAAAAATAGAACTACTTTTGAGTATATTAAAGATAAAGAAAATTATAGGAAATTTATTTTATCTTGTAATTTCATTGAAGATTGGTTAGAATGGGGTACTAGCATAAGAGGAACATGGTTTAATGCTGGAGATGGGAAGATAGTGACAGATGAAGCATTAAGCAATGTTGATTATGAGGAAGATGGTATTATGATTACGGATAAATTTATGGAATGGTTTATAGATTGGTTATGTAAATAAAGATAAAATGAGGTGAAAATAATATGAAATTATTATCAAATGCTATTATATTAGCAACACAATGGCATAATGGTCAAGTAGATAAAGCAGGGAAACCATATATTCTTCATCCTCTTAGAATGATGTTAAAAGTAAATAATATTGAAATAAAAATAGTTGCGGTTCTTCATGATGTCCTTGAAGATACAGAATGTACCTATCAAAATTTAAAAGAAATTGGATTAAATAATGAGTTAATAGAAGCTATTTATTGTCTGACTAGACAAAAGAATGAAGATTATATGGATTTTATTAAAAGGTGTAAACATAATCCTATTGCGAGAATAGTAAAACTAGCAGATTTAGAAGATAATTGTGATTTAAGCAGAATTGAGAATCCTACTGAAAAGGATTATGAAAGGGTAAAGAAATATAAAAAAGCAATTAATGAATTGTTGTATAGTTAAGATTACAAATCTTATATTTTAACACGAAAAGGAGGAAAATATTATGAAATTAAAAGGATTTGATATTAGTCAGATATTATTTGAAAACAATATTTATAATTCAGAAATTAAGCATGAAATAATTAATAAACTCAAACCATTTACTATATTTTTTGATGATTGTACAGGAGTATGTTTTGTTGATCAAAAGGAAAATATTATTAATGTTTTGAAAGAATATGGAAAATTAAGTATACAAGGACATTTTATTAATTTAAATTCATTTATTTCAAGTGAAGATATAAGTTATGATTATGTTTATATTGGTGAATTTGAAATAGATGGAAATGAAGCAATGAAAGAATTTTCTAAATTAATAAAAAGAGAGGAAAATATATTGCTGAATAATTTAGAAAATTATGAAGAAGAGTGGTATAAATTGCAAAGAAAAGCATTAAGAATATGTTTGGATAAAGAAATTAAAATATTACATGATAAAATTAATAATGCAGAAAAAGAATTAGATTCGATGAAGGGTATTTTTAATTAAAATTAAATAAATATTAATAATTTAGGAGGTATATTTACTATGCTAAAAATAGTTTATTGTGAACAAGGTAATCCATATTCAGATTTTAATTTACTTGAAAATGCACAATTCATAATAGATCAATATAAAAAGAAAATTGAACAAAATAATAGAGATATAATCATAAAAGTTTCTACATGTAATATTATTCAAGCATTAAGGGTATTAGTATCCAGAGGAGAATTATCTATTGATGAAATATGTTTTGTATTTAATGAACATGAAATAACTATGAATAAGTATTTTGAATTGACAAATTGGCCGAAAGGTTTTATGGATTGGGAGCAAAAGTTTTTAAGAGAAATTATATATAAAAAACTAGGTAAAGATTTAAATACAGTATTTTAAAAAGGAGTGATAATATTATGTATATTATATTTGTATATGTTAATAAAAAAGGTATATAATTGTATGGAAATTAGAGAAGATGATCTGAACAAACTTTATCAAAAAGCTACTGAAATTAGTAAAGAAATATTTAGAGATAATCCTCATGCAAATATCGAAGTTAAGGTTACTATGTATATTTAAGGAGGTATAATATTATGTCAAAACAAAATGAAAGAGATGTTAGAATAGTAGGTATAGCAATTGAGCAACAATTAAAAGAGAAGAATGAAATATTAGAAGTTTTAAAATAATTATATTATTGTTCTTCAGAACCTTGGACTGATGAACAAATACAAAGAAAGTTAAAAGCAAAATATGATGCTGAAGATATGTTAAAAAGATATGGGATGATATAATGTAAATATTTAATAATTTAGGAGGATAAATATTATGGGATGGAGAATAAATACAAATAACATAGATCAATGGTCTATATTTTCTTCTGTTACAGATGATGATATAGCAAAATTCAACACACAAGAAGAATTATTAAATTTTATAGCATTAGAAGAAATATATAAAGGAAAGAAGAAAGCAATTGAAATATTAATGACATATCCTAATGGATGGACAGTTAATAATAAAAGAATTTTTATGTCAGATGAACAAAAGCACGATGAGTATTTTAAATGGTTATATTCTATAAGTGATCATGATACATATGAAGAATATTATAAAGCAATAGATAATAAACTTAATGAATTAATGAAACAGAACGAAGTATTAAAAGGAGAAATTAATGGATAAAACAACATTAATGATAATGAGAAGAGTAACATGGAAGAAAACTAAAGGTGAATTGCTATCAATATTAGAGTATTATATGAGTAGTAGAGATGGAGAACAAGAGCAAAGAGATTTTGAATTAATGTATAATAAAATTAATGAATTTATTGAATGGATGGATAATTCAAGTCCTATTGCATAAATATTAAGATGATACAAATAAGGAGGTATATAATATTATGGCAGTAAGCACAGTTGGAATTTTAAAGGACAACACAGGATTATATAATATTCATAATTTCATTAAAAATAATATTGATGACAATGTAACTATAGAAACACAGAATAGTAAAAGTCATTATATTAATTTTAAATATAAAGAAGAGATTCGTAGTATGCATTTATTTATGTATTCTCATGATTATAAATCTGATACTAAATATGATGGTTTAGTTAATATTATTACGTTAGGATATTATGGATGTTCTTGTGAAATCATTGAGAAGATAGTTAAACATTTTGATGGTTGGTATATGGAAAATGATTGTGAGTGTAAAGTTAAATACTATGAATAAAAGGAGAATAAAATATGAAAAAGATTATAATAGAATCATGTACTAAATGTCCATATTCTGATTTTAGTATACATAATGAAGATGAGATGGGTAATTTTATTTATTATAAAGTAAAAAGAGAACAATATGATTATGAGTCTAATTATGATGGTAAAGAAGGTAAATTTATTATCACTTTAAAAGGCATTAGTGATCCTGAATATTCTAAAATGCTAGATAGTTATATTCCTGATTGGTGTCCATTAGAAGATAATTAAAAAGGAGAATAGATAATTATGAATGTAGGAGAATTAAAGAAATTATTAGAAAAATATGAGGATGATGTAGAAATTATTGCATCTTCAAGTAATTATGAAATGAGTGGTAGTAGAGTTAAAGCAAGAATTATAGAAACAAAATGTTCTGTAATAAGAGAAAATTTTAGAGATGATTTTGATGGAATAAGATATACTAGTCTAATTTATAAGAATGATAAAAATGGTAAAACAATGCTATGGGTAGTAGGGTAAAACAAAAAGATGCTCAAAAGTGTGAATTTTAATAATTTATGAAAAATAAACATGCTACAAACCATTGATTTTATTGGATTTGTAAAATGTAAAATAATGACAAAATACTCGTTTTGTGTTAATATGTAAATAGAATAAATATTAAGGAGGAAATTATTATGTCTAATATAACAAGAGAATTATGTGAAGAATGTTCTGAAGGATATTATGAATTTATAATGAATGATTGGCAACGTATGGCATTTAATGATGAAGAATATGTTTGGGTGTATGAATGTAATAAATGCGGTCACGAATTGGTTACTTCTAAACCTTTAAATTAATATAAGTGTAAATATTAATTTGTTTTAAAATAAAATTTAGAAAGGAAATGTTAATATGCCAATAGTAATAACTAAAGATACATGTAGTGGTTCACCTAGAATTGACGGTAGAAGAATCACAGTATATAATATACTAGGTTATTTAGCAGGAGAAATGGGTATAGATGAAATATGTGAAGAATTTAATCTTACTAAAGAACAGGTATTAGAAGCAATAGAATGGGCCAAGGAATACATTGAGGATCAATTTTAATTAAACCATCATTTCATTGAAAGTGAGGGTATGTCTTAAATGGATAAATATAGAATAATAGAAATTACTCAAATTGACAAAGAGAATGGTTTTACATTAGGGCAAATTGTAGAAGGTGAAATTAAAAAAGAAAAAAGATTACCTCCCTATGAAGGGACATTAGAAATATTAGATGTGAAAGATAGTGAATGGTTTATTAAAGCAAATCAAGTAGAAAAAGTATAAAACTATATTTAAGGAGGAATACACATACACACACATCATATGAAATGCCCGAATTGTAAGTATGAATATGAAGGATATTGGGATATTAACGATGGTCATGTAATCCATAAGGGTGATAAAAATTTTATTAGTATTTATACCAATCAAAAATTTGAAATAGATAATCCTAAAGAATATCGTCATGGTGATTATAATTATGAAAATAGAATTGAAGTTAAATTAATTGCTTGTCCTAAATGTAAGACAGTTTTTTATGTGACTAAAGATTAAAAAGGAGGATATTTATATGTCTAAATCTAATGATTTATATGAAGAATTAAAAATATATGTATTTGTTAGAGATTATCTTAGAAAATATAATGTAATGTGCATAGATGGTATTAATGATTGTATTGATTGCGGTTTATGTTGGATGAATCCACAAGAAATAAATGAAGTAGAAAAGATAATTTGTTAAAATGATAAAATAAATGATTGACTTTTGAATAGAATACTAATATAATAATGAACAAGTAAGGAGGATAAACAAAATTAAATGTTTAACATAGTAAAAAATTTATTTAAATATCATCCTTATGGTAAAAAATATAGAATATTAAAATATTATGGTTATTGGTATTGTTATCATTGCAATAAATTACATTCACCAAAAGTAGAGAAATATTATCATGGTGATAACGATACAGTATGTGATAAATTAAATTAAGGAGAAATTAATATGTGGCATCATGCAAGTGGTAATGGAAATATTATTTGCAAAAATTGTAACATGGTGTTTAGTATAATGATTAAAAACGATTATTTCTGTCCAAAGTGTCATTATGGTATTGAAGAAGTAAAAGAAGTAATAAGAAAAGTAGAAATGGATAATAAAAAGATAGACAATATAAAATATTTCAATGATGATGTATTAATAACTAAACTTAAAGAAATAGGATATGATATTGGAGGATACTTATATACTAAATCATGTAATGAAAATGGTTATGAAAAAGGCAAATGGGAAGGTGTATTAAAAAATAGGATGAATAGTCTTGATAAAGATATTAGTTGTTTGATTGAGTATATAAAGGAAAAATATTAATACTAATTAATAAAGGAGAATATAAACATGAGTAAAGATATAATCAAATGTGATTTATGTGATTATCAATTTAAAGTATTTCCAAAACAAGAAACAGAATATCATGATAGAGATGAATACGATGTTATTAATTATTATCCTTTGCCAGAAGAAAAGACACATTTAATTAATAATTACATATGTGATAACTGTTATAATAATATAGGCAATATTGTTAAAAAATCACTTATTGAAACTGGTGAAGAATATATAAACAACTTACAAGAAAGAAAAAACAAAGAATATCAAGATTACCTAAAGAAAATTACAAAACTTGAAGAAAGAAATGATACGGTTAAAATATATTATAAATTATTAAAATCAATAAATAATATTTATGAATTAAATGATGATACAGTTTATAAACTTAAAAATGGTAAGTATCCTTATGCATCAAATGGAACTTATTACTTAGAAGAAGCAATAAAGATTGAAAAAATGAATAAATTACATATGAAAAAGATAAGGGATTGGGTAATAGAATATAATATTAATATAAAAAAATATCTGATAATTATAATATATATGATTTAATTACTAAAGAACAATTTAAAGATATTTTATTGGATAGTGAAATAGAAGGAATGAAATTAAAACAAGTTATAGAATTAGTTAGTAAATTAAAGTAATAAAAAGGAGCAATAATAAATATGAACGAACAAATTAGATATTTAAAATGTACAAATTGTGGATATGAAGATAGTTCTATTTTAATAATGACTTGTAAAAGCGGAGAGTATATTACAATGTCCAAATTGTAATACTGAAGTAAAATTTATTGAATTGTATTGTGAACAAGGTAAAGGAATGACCTTTAAAGAATATGTAGAATTACTTAAATACATAGTAATGATCATGGATGGAGAAATTTATTGAAGGAAGGTTCTAAGCATATTAAATATATTAGACATTCTTTTGATACTAGAACTAATTTAATATTTTCTATTCAATTAGACGATAAANATTTTACTATTGTNAATGAAAATAGACATAGAAATTTGAANNATTGGATTTATGAGTATTTGAATAGTTAATGATAATATGATTGTAGAAGGAGAAATTTATTATGAATGAATATTATNTACCAGTATTTATTGCTGGACTTATTGTTGGTATGTCTTTAATGNTATATAAAGTAAATAAAACAGATAAAGCTTATTGGACTTGGAGAAATGCTTATGAACATTTAGAATNTAAACTTAAANATTATGAAGAAGTATTTAAATTAATGGGTAAAGAAATTGAATAAATTTGTATTTTATTTTNATTAAAAAAGGAGAATTAACTATGTGGAAATTAGATTATATATCACAAGGTTACTGTTATATGAAAGCAATTATAGATAATCAGAAAGAAGTTATTTTAATTGTAGATATTTTATCAGATGAAGCAATTAATAAAATTATTGAAGCACATAATGAATCTATACAAAAACAAATTAGTAAGCAATATGAATTAGGTTTAAGAGAAGGTTTTGAAATGGCAAAGAAAAATAGTTCAAAGAAGGATAAGATAAGAATATGAAAAAATTATATCTAAGAGGTTGTAAAAACACATATCACAAACTTGACAAGAAAAGAAAATATACAGTATATCATGATCCTATAAATAATAATCTTATCGTGTTTAGTCCTTATAATGATTGCACTGTTGATTCCGTTTGTGGTGCTATAAGTGAAAATCCATATTTATATTTGATTAATGAGTTAAACATGAGAAGAAATATTGTTGTTAGTTGGTCAGAAGTAAGTGGGACAACAAGTGATTATACTATTTATTATGATATGGATGTTGATATATTAAAAGAGAAGTCACATAAAGAAATATTGGATATAATTCATAGTAATATTACTAATAGTGGTGAATGTTGCGGATATAAATATATACAAGTTAAAGATGGGAAAGTTAGTAAGATAACTCCAAAAGACATGGAACAAATTAATAAGGATGTTATGACTAATTGTAATATTAGTGTGTATTTAAATTAATTAGTTTAAATCATCTATTATGTGATTAATTGGAGGGAAGATAAAAGTGAAATATCAATCAAGTAAAAATTGTAAATTTAAATTAGATTGTCTTAAGAACGGGATATTTTGTAATATAAGATGTTGGAGTTATGTAGAAAAAAGTTATAAAAATTTAATTAAAGTGAGGTGAAAATTTATAATGCAACGTGGAGTATTTTATACTGATGAAGAATTAAATTATATCAGTAGATTGATTCAATGTATAGATTCAGATATTGGTAGTTTGTGGAATAGAGAAGAGATATGGAAAAATAATACTCACATTCAAATGGTATTAACTTGTTTAGCTGGAGATATTAGTAATTTAAAAAGTAAATTACTAGATTGAGAAAAGGAGAAAAAATTTAATGAAATTCCAAGATAGTGATTTAAATAAATACACATTAATGAAAAGTGAAACATTAGGTAAATGTTCTATGTGTAAAGAAGATACATATTATATTGATTATTGTTGTGAAGGTAGATTATGTAGTACAGAGTGTCATGATAAATTTTATGAAGAATTAAGTAAAATGGTTAGGAGAGATACATAAATATGCTTAGCAAAAGAAATTATATTGAAATGATTAATAGTAGAAAAAGAATGACTAGACATAGTATTATATTAGATGCAGAGCGAAAAAAGAAAGCAATATTAAAGAAAGAAATTAATAATGTAGTAGAGAGAATATGTAATATTATTGGTATTTAATTGGTTAATAAAATAATATAAAAAGGAGGTGAAATTTATGCTTGAACAATTAGTAAAAAAGATTAAAAATGCTAAAACAGATGATGAAATTAAGAAAGCATTATGTGATATTTTCATGTTGATTCAAATGGATTCAAGAATTAGAAAAGAATTTGATGATTATATAAATGAAAATTATTGCTAAAGGAGGTGAAAGTTATATGAATTATAAAAAAGAATTAGCTAGAATTTGGGATGAATGCATTGAAGAAATATTTAAAGGAGAAGAACTTACAGATGATGATAAATTAGATTTTGATATAGTTAAAGAATCTATAATTGCACAAATAAATAATGAAAAAGTATCAGAAGAAGATCAAAAATATGTATGTGACAATATAGATTTATATAAGAAATTTTTTATGGCTATGTTAACTTGTAATGAGAAAGAAATGAAATTGGTTACATTAGAATTATTAAAAATAAAAAAATAAATAAAATAAAAGGAGAATGATATTATGTTTAATATTTTCGCAACAAAAACACCTACTCATGTAGAAAGATTAAATCAAGCAAAATCTAGAGTATCTTCAGCATTGTCTATGTTTGTACAGGCAAAGGAAGAAATGATTAGTGCAAAGAATCAATTAAATGAAACTATTAGTAATATTGATAGTGAAATTAATGATTTACAGAGCATTAGAGATAATGCTGTAAGTGAAATTGGTAGTTATAATAAATTGATTGATAAGTTTAATGAATTTAGTTTGTAAAAATACATAGTAAATAAATTATAAGTTACTCAACAATATGATAAACTTAATGTATTATTTGTTGAGTAACTTAAATCAAAATAAAATTAAAAGGAGAAATGATTATATGAATAATCAAACTGAAAATTATATTATTCTTAAGCCAATTGCAGAAAGATTTAATATAATAGCAAAAGAAATATCAGATGAAGATATTAAATATATCATAAAAGAAGCAATGCGAGAACAAATTAAAGGTGTATTTGATTTTAGTAAATTAGAAGAATTATTTTCTGAATATATAGAAGATAACACTGAAGAATTAATGGAGATATTTGCAGAATCAATTAATAATAGACTTAAATTTAAGTAAATAAGTTATGTCCAAAGTTTGTTTTTGTAATGATGTTAGAATAAGAAAGGTGGAATGTAAATAGTGAGCACAACAGCATTAAGCGTTAAAGATTTTGTTATAGACATATCAGAAGTAAATGAAAAAATTAAACAAAAGAAAAATCAACAAAAATCACAAATTCAAACTACATATGATGTAGTATTGCAGAATAATATTGACTTCGTAATACATAGAAAAACAGTAACGACAGATAAAAATTTAGTATTTCTTATTAGTCAAGGTACATTTTATATTCAAGATAATAAATCTAAAAATGTAGAAACTTTATCTGAACAAAAATTAAGAGGATTCTTTCAATCTATTTATTGGGACAAATTTGAGATGTTAGATAAGGTTATTTGGTGGAGTGGTAGACCTGAAGGTATGATAAGTAAAATGATTAAAATAATAAAAAATAAAGATATTCAAGGTATGTATAAACATGGAATATGTGCTGAAGATTATCAAATTGAATCTTGGAAAGAAGCATTCAATAATAATATAAAACTGTTTAAATATTGCTATGATAAATGTCAAGCATCTATTACCAATAAAGATAGTTTTGATAAGATGTTGAAACTTGCAACTATGATAGAACAGCAAATAAACTATAATAATGCAAAACATTTTATTGATAAATTTTGTGAATCTAATATTAAAATGTACTTAGAAGAAGGTCATTATAGTAATAAGAAGGAATACCATAATACCTTTATAAATCTAATTAATATATATTCATTAGATTTTAATAGATTTATTGAATTTATTTCATTTGATTTATATTCTCAGGGCATTAGTCAATTCGATAAAAATATTCTAAGTGATTACAATGATTATTTACGAATGCAAATAAGTTTGTATGGTAAAGTTAAAGAAAAATATCCTAAGTATTTAAGAACTGAGCATGATATTATTGCTTTAAAAGTATCTATATATGAAAAATATAAAAAAGAATTAATGTTGTTAAATGTTGTAGAAAATTTTAAACACTATGAGTATAAAGATAAGAAATATTGTATTATTTTACCTGAAAGTAGTATAGATGTGGTCGATGAAGGAATTTCATTGTCTTCATGTGTGAGTAGTTATGTTGATAAAGTAGTTAAAAATGAAACATTGATTGTATTTTTAAGAAGTATAGATGAACAAGATAAATCATTGGTTACAGTAGAAGTACAAAACGGTTCTATTGTTCAGGCAAAAGGATATGCTAATAGACCAATGACTGAGGAAGAAGAAAAGTTTTTAATGAAATGGGCAAAAGTAAAAGAATTGCATTATAGTATTTAATATAACAATAAAATATAAAAAAATATACGAAAAGGAGAATGAATCATGAAAATTGAAGTAGGCATGAAATGTAAACAAATCAAGGTAATTGAAATGTATGGTTTTAATTGTATTGGTATGGAATTTAAAATCACAAAGGTAAATGATGATGTAATTATGTGTAAGGGTAATGGAATTGGTTTTGGTATCGAACCTAATGAATTTGAAAATTATTTTGAAGTGATTAAAGAAGAAATTAAAGAAAAGGAAAATAATATTATGAATTTAAATACAAATAATCAAAAAGGTAAAAAAGTTAGAATTATTAACACTGAAGGATTTATCAGAGATGATTATAAAGATTTAGAAAAGTATATTAATCAAACAGGAATTGTTAGATGGGATTTTGAAAGTAATGGTCATAGATTATCTATAAAATTTGATGATGAAGTAATGGATAACATTAATGAAAGTAATGGGAGGTTATGTTTTAGAATTGATAGTGTAGAATTTATTGATAATACTTGTGAAAAACCTAAAGAAAAGGATAATAAAACTTTGGATATTAATAATATTAAAATTGGTCAGAAATATAGAGTAATTGAAAATAGAGATACTTGTTATGGTAGATGTAAAGATTTAAAAGAAATTGAAGGGCAAGAAGTTGAAATTATGGGATTAAATGTAGAAATTGTTGGAGATATAAGGATTAAATCAAAAAATAATATACATATTTGTAGAGTAGAAAATCTTGAAGAAATTAAAAAAGAGAAGTTACAAGAAACAAAACAAGTAGAATTAAAACCAACGAATAAAGTTTACAATTATAATATGATACCACATAAAATTAATTGGATAATAACACATAATGGTGAAACAATTAATCAAACAATTGATTCTGGCAATGAATCATATAAACTAATTATTAATGGTAATACTACTATTGTGATTCTTGATGATGGATGCAAGGGTGTAGCAAAGTGTATGGAAACTGATGAATATGATATGGATAAAGGAGTTGATATTGCTTATACAAAGGCAATTATTAAGAGTAGTCAGAAGAAATTAAAAATGTTAGTAAAATAAATAATAAATATAATAAAAAGGAGATTAAATATTATGAAAAACTTAGGTAAAGAAGCAAAAGACAAAATCACTGGATTTGAAGGAATCATTATCGGTAAGATTAATTATTTATTTGGATGTGCTCAATATGGCATTTCACCAAAATGTGTAGATGGAAAAGTAAATGGTACAGAGTGGTTTGATGAAGGGCGAGTTGAGATTATAGGTAACGGTATTGCTCCAGAAGAAGTTAAGGTAGAAAAGAATGGTGGAATTAATAGGGATTGTCCAAGGTAAAAATAAACATTAAAAAAGAAAAAGGAGAATTATTATGGAAGAAAAAATGGTTCAAATGATGGATAAATTGCCAGAATTATTAAATAAACTAGGAAACAAATTAGGTGTTGCTAGTGCAAAAATATGGGAATGGGCAATGCTTGATGTTAAAGTTGATTTTTATCAATGGATTATGTGGATGTTATTATGGTTAAGTTTAACAGCAGTATGTGTAGTTTGTATAAAAATATCAAATAAAAAACGTATGCCTATAATTGCAAAGAAGCATTATGATAGAAATTCAATAGAAATAGATGATTTAAAGATTTTAGATTTTTTAAGAAAATTTAGTTTAATATTAATTGTTTTCTTTATAATATTCACATTTGTTTGTATAAATTCAATAATAGGATTATATATCAATCCAGAATGGTACGCATTTCAAAATATTATGGAACAATTAAGCAATATTAAATAATAGGCCGAATATTTAAAATTATATAGAAAGGAGGTTAAATCATGAATCAAACAATTAAAACAATATTAGAAACAGAGCAACCCAAAATCACCACATTATCAGATAAAGAAAAGAGAATATATGAAGCAGGAATAGGTATATTAGGTGCAATCATATCTGATGATTTCCTAGATATTCCAAGATTGCCTAAAAATAAATATTCTACAAATGGAATATTCTATGAAATACCATACTATGATAGTGAACAATTGTGGACACAAAGTAATCAACAAAGATTTCTCTTAGTGGTTTATAAAATTGAAAATAGGTCTTCATGGTGTCCATTAAGAATAGATTTCAAACTTGTAGATGAAAAGAATTTTAGTGTTTTAGTATACGATCAATCAGGAGAAAGGACGGTTAAAAGAGAATTAATGTCATGTGAGGATGGGATATATTTTACTGAGATAGATAATTATCAGAGTATTAGATTGAGTGAACTGATTAATATTAAAAATAAAACTTGACAGAATGATAAAATAAATATATAATAAGTTACAAAATAATAAAGGAGAGAATAATATCATGTACAATTGTGACCATTATGATAACGAACCTTATTATGAACCGACTATTGCAGATGAAATACTAATAGAATTTCAACAAAAAATGAAAGATGCTTTATTAGAAAATGTTAAATTAGATATTAAAAATATTAAAATTGAAAATGAAAAATTAAAACAAGAAAATACATATTTAAAGAGCGAAATCAATAAAATAGAACAAAAAGAAAGAGATTTAGAAACTAAAAAATTAAATTTAGAAAGACAAGTAAAAAATGAAAGACTAGCTAAACTAATGGCTGATTTTCAAGTAATAATGTATAGACCAGATAGAATAAGTGTTAAACTTCCTAAATGTGATAAATGTGATGGAAATAGAAAAATAAAATTTATTTCTCCACTTAGTAAAATTATGTATGAATCTTGTACATGTGATGTAAGTAAGTCAGTATACAATGTAGAAGAATATATTTGTACTGAATTTAGATTAAATAGAGATAATAATAAAATGTTAATGTGGTATAAAATGAAACAAAGTGATGATTATGATTATGCAAGTTATAGAAGCGGAAGTAGTGATTTAGCAGAATCAATTTATAAAGATGGTATGAAATTTGAAAATTTAGATAAAGGATATACATATTTTAAATCTAAAGATGATTGTCAAAAGTATTGTGATTATTTAAATAGAGATATTAATGAAGATGAAGTAGAATTATTAGATTGAAATATTATATGTGCTAGATATAGTGAGTATAAACGAGATAAACCACTATATCTAGTATTAAAAACATGATAAATGTCTGATTTCATTCAAACATTAAAAGGAGGAAAATAAACGTGAAATCAATATTCCAAAAACCAATATACGAGGATATTTATTATATTTCTAAATATAGTAATGGTGAAGCATTTGAGAGTATAGATAATAAATTTAAGGAATATATGAATATATATGAAACAGATAAAGAATTTAAATTAAATGTAAATGATAAAATATGCATTGAAAGAGAACCACTCACTATTAAGGAAATTATAAAAAGTGTAGATGATGATAGTATTATATATATTACAAAAGAACATGAACAAATTGAAGATTTAGAATATAGAGCAAAGATTAAATTAGAAATAAAAGAAATAAATGAAAAATATGAAGAAAAGGAATTAATGGAAGAAATTAAAAGAGATAAGTTAACAATAGAAAGTAAATATTCATATTATAAATATAAATATAGTTTTATTGCTTCTTTTATTGTAAATTTATATTTATTATTTAAAATAATATACAATTAATATTAAAAGGAGGATAAATTATATGCCAAAATACGAATATAAAATAGAATTTAATACCGAAGCAGAAAATATGCCTGAAATTCTTAGATATATTACAGATGTAATTAAAACTGATTTGGTTCCGTATGTAGAAAATATTATACCTACTGTTACAGTATTAGATGAAAATAATTAAAAAAGGAGGATAAATTATGTTTGTAATTTCCAATGAAGAATTGTCTAATAAACAACCATTAGAAGAAACATATAAATGCTATGATTGTGGAGAACAACATATTGTTAAATACGGCGATAAAATATTAAAAGATGGAACTAAAGTAGAATCAAAATTATTAGCATTTATAACATGCCCAATAACTAATAAAAGTTATATGGTAGGAATAAATGGTATGAAAATAAGGTGAAAAGGAGAGGTAATATTATGTTTACTTTAAATTTAAAATCAGCAAAGGAAATTATTATTAAACAAAATGATGATGATACACATAGTATTCAAGTAAAAATTGATGTATATGACAAAAATACAAATGAATACATAGAAGGAATTGTTATGTTTGCAAAAACAATAATAAATTTAGATAAAATGGATATAAAATGTTTGGAAGGTATTAATGATGATTTATATACAGTGCAATTTTAGTAAAATATTATGTTTACAATTAATTAACAAAATGATAAAATAACAAATAAAAAGAGGAGTGAAAATCAACATGTTTAGATTTAAGAATTTTACTTATGATGATGGTTATTTATTCTGCAATAAATGTGAGGATGAAGGAGTATGGCATAATGTTAAATTTATTGCAAATGCAAAGATTAAACTTGATGAAGAATATTTAAGATTATCTAATCCTGAAGTATTAGAATTAGATAAAGATAGTATAACATTAATTTGTGAGCATTGTGGTGAAAGAGAAAATGTAGGTTATAGGATTATATTGGAAGATAAAAATATTAGATTTGTGGAATAATTATAAAATAAGGAGTGAAATATTTAAATATGAAATTTAAACTATCAGAAGAATATCTTAAAAGAAAACAAGAAGAATATGAATTAAAATATATCACATTTAAAGGTAAGGAAATACATATAACTGAATTAGAAGATAAATCGGTAACTTCAGAAATGAAAAAAGAAATGAGAATGAATTCATATGCACAAGATGATTTGCCACCTAAATTAACTGATGAAGCATTGATTGATACTACAAAATATTTTATGTCTCAATGTCAAAGACCTAGAAAATTTCTATGTACTACTTATGATGAATCTTTGATACATAAGATTTTGCCTGAGATGATTAAGAGATTGGAAGAAAGGTAGTAACATGAAAAATATAATCATAAATACAATAAATAAAAAATTAGTATGTCCTATATGTAATTTTAATCAATGGTATAAAGAAGATTTAAATGTTTCTTTAAGAAAAGAGTATAATTTTAGTTGTGATAAACCTATAGTTATATTGACATGTATAAATTGTAGGAATATATTATTTTTTGAAAAAGATAATATTAAAATTGAATCATAACAAAAGATAAGTTTCATTAAAAACTAAAAAATTTAAAGGAGATATAATTATGAAAAAGTTTTTAGTAGTAAAACCTCAAGATATTATAGAAGTTGCAATATTACCAAGGATTAAAGATGGAAAATATTCATTTGTAAATTTAACTAAAGGTCATATTTGTGAATGTAAATTTGACAATATTGAAGAAGCAATTGGAGACATGAATAAACAAATTGAATTAGGTAAAGTTATAAGTTATAAACAAATAATTACTTTAAATGATTGTAAAGAATGTAGTCATCATAAGAGAAATTCAAATTTATTTAATTGGTGTCCGGGGATAGATAATATAATTGAATGTAAAATAAATAAAAGTAATATTTATAAATAATAAATAAAATATATAGTGCTAAAAAGGAGATTAAACATGAGTAAAATAATTTTATTAACAATATTTATATTATTTGTATTTATTGAATTTAAAAGTTTATTTAATAATAAAATACTAG
>C687J13239_1000643_pt1 | contig 17284 bp, 19 predicted proteins | sample RifGroD2_FD_13239 | JGI IMG/M metagenome (IMG submission 13239) | reverse complement strand
ATATACTGTAGATGAAGAATTTGTGAGTTTTCTAATGATTCTACATATAAAACTCAACTCACATTACATAATTAATACAAAATTATGTTTATTATTCTTCAAAGTGAAGAATAAATATATTCTGTGATGTTCGAATTATATTCGAACCAGCGGATAAGGTGCAATAGTGGCACAACTACATTAGTAGTTATAGGAGAAAATATTGAATCTTTAATAGATTTTAATACTTTTTCACACTAGATAATTACTTTATGATATATACTTTAATATTTATCATGATACAATCCATAAAATCACGATGCAAAAAAGATATTACAACTATTATAAATTTTATTCGTGACAAAGATTTATTGTTAATTTGGATCATATTAACATTGGTATTTTTTGGAATAATAATAACAGTAATAGACTGTTGTATTTTTTATTTAGAACCAATCGACGAACAAATAACTTGCCAAAATGATGCTAGAAATTTTTTACGAATAATAATACTTTTGAACACAATTTCAATTATATCTGCAGGAATTCTTGGAGCAATTCAAAGCCATTCAATAATAAACATATTTAGTGCATTTACAAATAATTGTTTCAAAGAATATTCGATTATTTACAAAATTGGATTATTTATGCAATTGTTATGTTCAATCATATTTGTATGTTTTGGAATTTTAGTAAGTATTCTCATACTTGTTGTAAATTGTCCATGTGTTTTAATTCCATTCAAAATATTATATAAAATGATTAAAAATAGAAAAACTAAAAAATCAAATATTTTGATCCAAGAACTAAATGATATTAAATGTATTGATAAAAATATTATATAAAAATTCATTCAAAATTATAAAAAATTGTGATTTCCAGCGTCATCAACTCTTTTTTATAATTTTTCATTTTATTCAAAATTATAAAAAATTGATAAAAAAAGATATTAATAAATATTTATAAATATCTTGTATCTTAATATAAATGAGTAATGATAATATCTCAGAAAGCGAACGTTTTTGTTCTCTAAATAATGAACCAGTATCATATAATGATATGATTAATTTATAATTTATGTGTTTTTATTTCAGATGTTAAACCATTTGAATACACAATTCTATAATGGAAATGTTTCGTCATTTTATTACCACGAACGTGATATTCTTGTGGTTCATCTAAATAAACAGGAGCTTTTCCATTTACAAATTTAGAAACACCACTATTTTTATAATCACCATATGCATCTTTTACATATGCTAATTTAGTTAAATCATCATCTTTTTTAGCAGCCCAAAATATTAAATATTCTCCATCAGAAGATTCTATAGTTGCAGTAAGTTTTTTATTTTTATCATATTTTTCTGTTAATATTGCAGATGGGAGTACAGTTTCTCCTAAAAATGGTAAATAAGTACTTCGTTGCATTGCAAGATAAATTCCTACACATGCGATTAAAATGTATACTATTTTTTTCATATTGCTAATTTTAAGAATATCCAACACTTTTTCAACAAGATTATAATTAAACGCATAAAATCCCCAATTGATTATTGCAATTACACCAATTATTGATGCAATAAAATATATTTTTTTATTATCCATATATAATAATGGTATATTTTTTTCATTCAATTATTAAATACTTTAAAAAATTGATTTTTAAAGTATTTAATAAGTAAATTTAACAATTAAGTATTCTTACGATGGCATTACAAATATTATGTTTAGAACTAATTGTGTTAACTATAAGTGGCTTAATTGGTTTTGCAAACCAACAATTTGTTGATATTAGTAAAATTTCATTCTCTGAGTTATTTTTATTATTTTGGTGTTGCGCAATTATAATTTTAATAATTAAAATTATATTTCATATTGTTGAGTATAATTTTGCGAAAATTATATTAGAAATTATAATAATAATAATATGTATGGAATTTGGACATGTAATTGGTTTAATAATCAATAGAGAATTATTAGTTTTTATCATGTCAATTGGTATTGGTAGTGTGATTGGAGTAACAATTCAAAATTATTTTCAATCATATATTCTATTCATAATTTCGATTATTTGTTGCATTTCAATATACATATTCTCACATAACATTTATTGTAGCTTAGTACCATTATATGTATCAAAAAGTTGATTGATATCGAAATTTTACATTGTCCTGTGAATTGTTAAAACTATAATTATCTTTTTATAATAAAATTGAAATTTAATTTATTAGAATAATATTTCTTTTATTATTGTATAATAAATGTCAATTTTAGTAACTGGCGGACTAGGTTATATTGGATCAAATACTGTATATGTATTATTAAAAAATAATTATAAAGTTGTTATTATAGATAATTTAAGTAATTCAAGTATTGATGTGTTAGATAAATTTAATATGTTATATCCAAATAATGAAATTATTTTTTATAATTGTGATGTAAATAATAATATAAAACTTAATGAAATATTTGCAGAACATAATATTTATGCAGTTATACATTTTGCAGGATTAAAATCTGTTCCAGAAAGTATCGAAAAACCATTAGAATACTATTATAATAATATCAATGGAACAATAAATTTATTAAAAATTATGAAAGAACATAATGTAAAAAATTTTATTTTTTCATCGTCAGCAACTGTTTATGGAAATCAAAAATCCCCATTAAAAGAAATATTTGAAACTGGTAAAGGAATTTCGAATCCATATGGAAAATCAAAATTTATTATTGAAGAAATATTAAAAGATTTTAAATGGTTTAATATTTGGTGCTTACGATATTTCAATCCTATTGGAAGTGATGATTCGGGATTGTTATGTGATAATCCAAATGGTATACCAAATAATATTATGCCATATATTATTCGAGTTGCAAAAGGAATTTATCCAACATTAAATGTGTTTGGTGATGATTATAATACAATAGATGGTACTTGTTTAAGAGATTATATTCATGTTGTAGATTTAGCTAATGCACATGTTAATGCAATACAACATTTTAAAGAAGGATTTAATGTAGTAAATATTGGAACTGGTCAAGGAATATCTGTTTTACAATTAGTAAAAACAGTTGAAAAAGTAAATAATATTAAATTAAATTATCGAATATGTAAAAGAAGAGCTGGAGATATTGATATTATGTTTTGTGACGCAAGTAAAGCATATGAATTATTAGGATGGAAACCTATAAAAACATTTGAAGATATGTGTAATTTACAATTATAATTTAATTTATTAAAATTTTATTTATATAGTAATTATTATATAAATAAAATGAATGAAATAATTATGCATGAATATATAGATAAACTTTTTAAAGAAAATGAATATTTAAATAAATTACAAAATGTTTCAAGCAGTGACGAATATATCAAAATATTGACTGAATTCAAAAATAATTTAATAAATGAAATTATAATTGGTATTAAAACTAAACAAACTTGTTTAAATTTTAACGATTATTATGATGATTATTATGACAATGATAATAGTCATTTTGGATTTTTTTAATTTACAACGTAACTTTTTTTTTAGTTGTATATGTTGTTATACCGAATGGATAATATGGCCAAGAAGAGAATGGTGATAAATATTGCCAAAATGGATAATAGTATGGATTATAAAATCTTTTATTCCAATAATCTTTATAAAGATATGATGGGACATTATTATAATAATATGATTGGTATGGTATAAAATTAGCAGTTGGTGGCCATACATAAAAGTCTTCTTTTATTTTTTTTTTAATATCTTGATTTTCATTTTTAATTTTAATACATCTTGAAAAAATAATTACAATTGCAATAATTGCTATTAAATATTGAATATTAGTATTTTCCATTTGATTACTATATTAAAAATAGAGAAAATAATATTTATATGTTATATATATAATAAATGTCATATGAAGATATTTTATTTTGTATTGTATTTAAACCTCAAATAACTGAATCCAATGATGAAAATACTACTTCGGCGATGGATCCAAAATATTTTTATAAAGATTCACAATTATATAATTTACTAATTAAAAGATTAAAAAATAATTATCGAAAATTAACGGATAATGCTTTATATCCTTTGGATGTAATAAAATATTTATATGATGAAAAAGAAAATTTAGTTAAAGTTCTTGTTAAATTTAATATGGAAATTGCATTTACAAAAAAATTTTTTGATATTGATAAACGAAAACAAATAAATTTTGAATCAATTGATGAAAAAATAAATAAATATTTAGAACGTGAATTTGGAATACGTGGAGCTGCAAAATATCTAGGAGGAGATATGCAAATTATTCGAGAAGATGAATATAATAATAGTTCATATATGTTATGGTTAATTTTTAAAAAAATGGTAATGATACAACCAGGAAAAAAAATAAAATGTGGTGAAATGCCAACTGATAAAATATCTATTCGTAAATCTCCATCTAAAAGTGCTACATTATTTAATGTTGGAACAAAAAAAATAGGAAACGATGGAAATACATGGATAATTGTTAGTGTAACAATGAAAGGAAAAAAAACAAAACGATGGAAAAAATTATAAATTAAATTTCAATTTTAATTTGATCCGAAATAATATTGATTGGAATATCAAAATTTGAAAAAATTGTTTGAGTCATTTCATAATAATTATTATCCGGTATATTTTTAATAATTTGTACTATATCACTTGGTAATATCATTTGACCAGTCATTGAATGAAGTCGAGTATAATGAAAATGATCTTTTAACAGTACGATACATCCATCATAATTATTTGAATCAACTGGTGCATAAAGTTCCATTCCAATCCTATTATACATTTTTTCACATATTTCATTGAAATCTGCAATTTCCATATCAATTACCATCAATATAATATTTTGACTAATACAAATTCCAGCGAGATCACTATTATGTAGTGGTCCATTTTTTGGTAATCCATATATTTGTCTAATATTGCTTGGAATAAAATTAGATCCGATTATTTCTTTCAATGCATATAATCCGCAATTATCATTCACAGCACTAGTATCATCTTTTGTAAATATTATTGGATTTGAGTTTAACGAATTTTTTCTAAATGGACTATAAAAAAATGGAGCGGTTACCTCCATTAAATACATATTGTAGCTCATTTTGATTTTAATATGATTTTACATATAACATAATACTAAAATTATAAAAATCAATTTTCTGAAAAAATGAAATAATAATAATCTATTATATTATAATATATATCAACTATTATAATATGCCGGAAGGACCAGAAGTTTTACAATATCGTGATTTCTTTGCAAATTTTACAAAACATAAATCAATCAATGATGTTAAAATTATTTCTGGAAGATATACACACCAAACATTAGAAGGACTAGATGATTTTAGTACAAAATTACCATGTAAAGTTATATCAACAGAAGTAAAAGGAAAATTCATGTGGGTATCATTTGATAATGGTTATTATTTAGCAGTAAATTATGGTTTAAAAGGTGGCTGGACAGATGATAAAACAAATATAAATATTAGAATAGAATTTATAACAAATAAAGACTCAATATATTTTATTGATATGAGAAATTTTGGAACGTTGTTTTTCACATCAACATTTGAAGATATTCAAATTAAATTAGATAAAATTGGTCCAGATATGATGAATAAAAATACAACATTTGATATTTTTAATCAACAAATTAAAATAAAAAAAAATTTAAATAAGGATATTGCGGTTGTATTATTAGATCAAGATATTATTTCGGGAATAGGAAATTATCTTCGTGCCGATTCATTATGGTGTGCAGCAATATCTCCATATAGAAAAACTAAAGATATAACAATTGAAGAAATGCATTATTTATATGAAATGATAAGATATAATTGTTATCTTCATTATAATCTTAAATTAGGAATTGAATTAGGAATAATTGCTGCAGATCCAAAAAATATTAATAATCCTGATCCTGCAAAATATATTATTGTTGAAGATTATGAACAAAAATTTTATCATGAAAAGAATAATTTTTTCTTTGTATACGATAGATCATATGATATATTTGGAAATGAAGTAAAAGCAGATGAATTAAAAGGACGTACAATTTATTGGACACCAACGAGACAAACATAAAAAATTATTACAATATTATATTTATTGCGTTATCATATAAAGATTTATTTATTGTACAGTTTAATAATGGATAGCAAAAAATTTTTATGTTTAAATTGTAATTCTCCGATCGAGATGATACATTATAATGAAATTGTAAAATGTATCGAATGTGGCTGGAAATGTAAGACAAGAAAATATGATAAAATGGAAGAAAAATTAAAAATTATAAACCCATATAATAATAAAAACAATTACGAGACTCGTGTATATTTATATAATAATCGTTCGACATGTTTTTGTGCAAAATGTGGCAATTATTTATTGATATGTCCATTATGTAAACAACGTCCTGTTGGAAGATGTATTGTTTGTGACCATGAACAATCGTGGTCAAAATATGGTATGGAGTGTAGTTGCGATTCTTATGATTGTGCGTAATAAAAATCAACATTATTTTATATAAAAAATTAATTATATTGATAAATTTATTAAAAATTGTGATATTATCATTTTCATCGTCATCAATTCTTTGTTGAATTCTAGTTTTATTCCAAAAAAATTGATTTATAAACATATTGACTGTATAAATATTTATAAATTCAATATACTACTATTATGGTAAAAATTAGTAATACTTTGGTCACAATTTTAATATTAATAATTTGTTATTATGTATACTTGTTCATATCAATACCGGAAGAAACTGATATTTGTTTAACTAATTGTAATCTTGGTTGTGTATGTACATCTCCGATGCAATGCGATATAAATGATGGTGTATGTTTATTTGGAAATTGTAATGGTGTATGTAAATTAAAAATTTTAGGAGTATGGATACCAGTTGATAAATTCATAAAAAATTGAAATTTCCTCATAAATATCGTCATCAACTCTTTTTTATGAAATATTCATATTTCATAAAAAATTGTGATTTTCTCATAAATATCGTCATCAACTCTTTTTTATGAAATATTCGAATTTCATAAAAAATTGAAATTCGAATTTTATGAACAGTCCATTATAACTTGATTTATAATCGTTTTGCGTATATTATACCAAAACAATGACTGATTCTTCTGAAGTTTCTCCTATTGACAAAGAGTCCGTTCGCGACGATGTTAACATGTCATCTCACAAGATTCTCACAATCTTACAAGAAATCGATGGCATTGCAAGCCAAAGCATTGTTGCTGGAAACATCAAGGCATTTGTTGATAATGCCGTTCACGAATCCCAGCAAGCAACGCACAAGACCAAAGGCCATTCTGGCCAACGTAATCGTCCCAAGCAAGTTGTTGTGGAAAGTGTCAAGATTCAAGTGGAGAAAAACGCAACAACATTCATGGGAATCAATGCTCTTCAGAACGATGTGTCCATTTCTCGGAACACAACGCCATACGCATTCCTTTTCTTGGCGTATTTCAACCTTTTGCAGCTGGTCAAGCTGTCTCAAGAGAAGTTAGAATCTGGAGACTTCTACAAGTTTTTCATTCTAGCTGCCCGGTATCTCTGGAAGTTTAACCAGCTTATTTCCGGAGACGAATGCCCAGAGAACTGGGAAGATCTTGAGGTCTACCCAAAAAGTAGTCAGAAAAAAATCGAAAAGGTTCGAGTGGCAGGAGTGAACAGCATTCTAGTCGCAAAGAATGAATTCTTTTCATCACTTGGTCTGAATCAAACTGAATATGCTGGCCGGGAAAACTTGAGTGTCATTGGAGTCATGGTGGATGCATTGTCAGGTTTCCTAGACAATTTCGAACTTGACACTTTCCTTACAAAGCACCACGATTCATTGATTCATTTCGGTGACAAGAATAATGGACTGTATCCAGAACAATGTCAGTACTTTGAACATTTCACGAACCTTCTGACAGCATCGTGTGTCTTGTTCCAATCGACTATGGGTTCTGGAAAAACTGTCTGCTCTTGTTACCCACTGAGCTCAGTACATTTCATTGTTTTGGGAAGTGTGCTACTACTCCAGCAACAGCTTGCAGTTCTCGACAAGCTTGGTATTCCAACCGCCAGTGTTACACCTGATTGGGATGCAGGGAACAAACATGGTATCCGGATTAGGGTATTCGGAAACTGTGATCGGAATGCAAACAAACTTCCGACGATCTATGCATGTCTTGGTACTGAATGTGCACGCATTCTTCTGGAAGAGGCATACAACGCACAGAATGACATCCAGACCAAGAAATCCCTGATCCAAATGCGTGTCGCTCGTGATATTACTGGATCTCCGATTTATCAACGCACAATTGATCGGGAGACACAGAAAGTCATCACAACAGAGCTCACTTCTCCCAAGCAACGCGAGTATCAGAAGCTCATTGGTGGGACAACTTCTGATGAGTACCGTTCATATTTCTTGCGTGCGATCGATTTGGGAGATGTGACATTGTTCATCGATGATCCGAACGACGATCTTCCGACGAAGACCTTCATCAACTCACTCATTCCAGTTGGATCTCAACATGATGGGATTGCATTCAAGCATCTGATTGTTGCTGGTGGAACATTGGGTGGTGATATTCTTTCTATGACAACCAAGTGTGGTGAACTCGTAGAAGAAGTCGGTGGAAAATTCACCAAGATCAGTGCGAATAACGTCGTTGTTCCTGCAAACGTTGATCTTGATGGAACGATCGTCTTGCCGTACCAATGCGGCAATATCACAACTTTCGCACAGTTGGAGAAACACATTTCCATTTTCAGAGAGCCGAACGTCCGCAGGTATTTCTCTCCAATGTGCATGCATACGTTGTGGAGTGACATCATTTCTGCGGCTAAAACACATCAAGTGTTTTACAACGCGTTCATTGCACGTTTCCCATTGTGTGTTGACTTTGAGTTCACAGAAATGTTGAACTTCAACTTCATCACAAACTGCATGGTTGATATGTTGGAATTTATTTGTCATCCATATGCTATCCCAGTTGGAGAGCATGACACTTCTGACATTTATGCCTTTGCATACGATGAGTCGAGAAAGATTGATGATTATCTTGACGACGCTGCCATTGCAAAGATTTGTGAACACAAATATGTGTATGGATCCTCGTACACCAATTCAATTCAGTATCTAGAGAACATCTTGAAGAATCATCCAGAGAAACTGCACCGATCGTTGATTGTTGTTCCGGATGGGGAAATCAATGATTATGCGAATGCAATTCTCAAGGTGTTCCATGAAACTGAAGGAAAGAATGTGTTCACATACCATTCTGCATCTGATACGTATTCTGCCGCAATGCAGAAGGCTCAAAAGATCATTGATGCCCAGGAAAAAAGCAAGCTGAAGACTAAGAAGCATTCCCATGATGATTACGGGAAGCTTGATCGCAATGGTCTATTGCAAGCAGAAGCTCAAATTGCTTCAGAAGAGCAACGTTCAATTGCGGATTTTATTGATCACGATCATGTGATTAACTCCAATCAGCAATTTGAGCCAACAATTCCTTGGAGAAATATTCCAAGGACAGGAATGGATATTCCATCAACTGAGTTGTACAGAGAACTCAGTCTCAGAGGAGTTGTTGCATTGCATGGAGATGAAGTCTTCATTGCAATGAAATTGTTTGCTAATCAGCAAGCTTCATTTGCTCTTATCAGAGAGTGCGATGTTGCCGGTCTGAATCTTCCAATCCAGAGTTGCATGTGTTTTGGAAGCAAGAACATTCGTCAAGCTGGAGCAAGAAGTGGAAGGCCATACTCTAACAAGATTGGACTGGTTTACGTGTCGAATCAAGAAGATCTGTACGAGCTTTTCAACATGACGCAGTTCAGACCGATCCACGAACCAACCCACGAAGAACTTGCCGATGTCTTTGAAGAAGATGATATCGTAGTTGCACCAGTCATCGAGCCAGTCATTGCACCAGTCATTGCGCCAGTCATTGCGCCAGTCATTGCGCCAGTCATTGCACCAGTCATTGCTCCAGTCATTGCGCCAGTCATTGCGCCAGTCATTGCACCAGTCATTGCGCCAGTCATTGCACCAGTCATTGCGCCAGTCATTGCGCCAGTCATTGCACCAGTCATTGCACCAGTCATTGCACCAGTCATTGCGCCAGTCATTGCACCAGTCATTGCACCAGTCATTGCGCCAGTCATTGCGCCAGTTATTGCTCCAGTCATTGCACCAGTCATTACGCCAGTCATTGCACCAGTCATTGCACCAGTCAGACGATTTGGACCTAATCCATCGATCCAGCCAGTCAGACGAATGGTTACTTGTTGCAAGTGTGGATTCCAATTTCCATCGAATTATTCTGGAAATTATCCTACTTGTAACAGATGCCAAGGCAAGCCACCTACGTACACCAAACGTTAGTTTTGTTTATTGTTTATTGTTAGTTTTCTAAAACCAACAATAAACTATTTAAAAAAATAATAATAAAATAATAATAAAATGAACACTGATTTAATAAAAGAGTTAATTTATTTTATAACAGGAATAAAAGATGAGAATACATTATTATTTGTTGTTACTCAAATCAAAAATAATATTACAGAAACAGATGATATCACAATAGAATCATTAAGAGAAATAATATTTGTATTTTTCTCAATAACCGCTGAAAATATAAATTTAAATAATATTTCAATAATGACAGATAATATTATATTTTTTTATGGATTATATAAGAATAATATTGATATTGTTAGACAAATAATAGAAAAAAATACTCTTGATGAAACTATTACATATGCAAATAGGACGCCATTATATTTTGCTGTTAAATCAAATAATTATGAATTATGTAAATTGATAATAATATGTTACATCAAAATGAAAATGATGCTATTGATATTGCAAATAAAAATGAAAATATTGATATATTAGCTTTATTATGGTCAAATGCTTTATTAAATTAAATTATTTATAAATAATTTAATTTATTCATTATTATTGATTTGTTTACAAGTTTTATTTTCTTCATCCCATATCCATGTGTTTTGATCACTAGTTGGATTAAGTCGTTTACATCCAATTGTTTTCATGATTAATCTAGCTTGTTCGTCATCAATTGGTTTTCCGCTTGTGTTATATAAATCTTTTAACTCTTCTAATGTAATTTGTCTTTCTTTTGGGACTGGTATAAATTCATCATATGTATGATGATCATCTGGTTTATGATTAGTAGTAGCGTTGCATGCTGCATAGCATGCATTTCGTTCTTCAATAGGAATTGCTGGTATTCTATTATTAGCATTTGAACATTCATTTACACATTTAAAATATATTGGTTTATTTAAAAAATCTGCTGCAAACCCAGGTATGCTTGAAGATGGATATTTATAAATTTTTTTTTTATTTATTTGATTAATTGTTGTATCTATTGTTGTAATTGGAATATTTTTATTTTTTATATTTTCATATTCACTTGTAATAACTTTTTGTTGTTTATCATTTAATGCTGTTGTGAGTTTTTGATCTCGCAAATTATTATAATATTTATCATAATCAATTCGATAAAATTTTCCATTTGGAAAAGATGCCAAATCTGTTTGATCAAATTCTATACTAGTTGGATTTTCTTCATCTGGTAATAAATTAAAAGATTCAACAGTTGTTGGAATAGATATTGAAATCAAATAAGCAATTGAAAGCATTAATCCAATTTGTAAATTTTTTTTACTGATAAATACTAATACAATTAAAAATACTAAACGAATATATTTATCATCGAAAAGTTGTTTCATATAAGAAGTTACTATTTTTGGTGTTAATAATATATACATAATTATTGAAATTATTACAAATAATTTTACTAGTTTAATTTTATATAAAGTTAATAAAAAATTAGTTATTGTTTCCATATATAATATGTTTATAATTTTATTTTGATTTTTTAAAATATTTAATAACAATAAATATAAAAATTAATAATAATATAATTAAAATATGTTTTGATTTAACTCCAGCAATATTATCAAATCCTTCAATTTGTTTTATATCTTGATGTTTATACATTCCATCATCATAATATGTTAATTGTTGCGTAGTTTCTTTTGTATTTAATAATTTATTCATTTCCTGTCTAATAATCATAATCGCATTATTTTTCCATTCAGTTAATCTACTAGCGGATGGAAAATTTCCAATTTCAGAAAAATGATTAATTATATCAGTTATCTCTTTTGATACTAATCGGTCTAATATAGATTTATATTCATTATATTTCATTTCAGTCGTATAATTCATTTTAATATAATAATTATCATATAATTTATTTATTAAATCAATAAACATTTTATTTGTTAAATCCAAATAATTTTCTAAATTTGGTAATTCAAAATCTTTTGTCATAAAATTACTATAACTATCTGCATTTGTATCATATGCATCAATATTATTCTTTTGATCATTATTTATCAAAGATCCAAATTCATTTTCCATTGTTATATAATATATATTGATATTATTATTGATTATTATATTATTCAAAAATCAAAAAATTGTGATTATATCATTAAATCTCATAATCAACTCTTTTTTGTAATAATATTAATATTTATATTATTCAAAAAATTGTGATTATATCATTAAATCTCATAATCAACTCTTTTTTGTAATAATATTAATATTTATATTATTCAAAAAATTGATTTTTAAACACCCTACAATATTTACCAAATAATAGCCTATTATGAACAAAAGAAGTAATAAAGAAGCAACAATGGAATACAAACAACATATTTATGTACAACATATTAAGAAGGAAAAATGTGGAAAAACAATTCTAACAAATGATACTAAACAATATGATTATTCAAAGCTTACCGGTCTTGTCGAAACATTTAATGTAAAATCAGTGAAAGAATCTAATGCAGTATTTCTAAAATTTGATACAATTGAAAATGCTCAAGATGCTCTTGCAAAATTACGATCTGAAAAAATCAGAAGTAAACCATCTTATTACAAAGGATTTTTTAAGATTGAAAGTAAAATGAAAGGCCCAATTCAAACTCTAATTGATGCAAAAATTGAATTCATGAATAGTGCTACGTATGATGAACTTAAAAATACAATTTGTGAAATGATCAAAAAAAAATGTGATCAGACCGAGGTTTTATTCTTCAAATTTAATAAAAATAAACAAACAATGAAACTATCTGGATCTGGAGATTTTACAATTGATACTAAAAATGATCTAGACCTTTTAATTAAGGAACCACTTGATATTAATGATAGTTTTAGAATTTGTTTTTATAATTATCAAATTAGACCAAAAACAAGGTAATTAAATTTTTTTATGGAGATTATTATAAAAAATAAATATAATTATTGTTATTTTATAAATTTTCATAAAAAATTGAAAAAATAACATTTTAGATACTAAATGATTAGACAATGATAATTAAAATAATATGGCTGATATAATTCCTATGAGTAATCAAGACGAATTAAAAATACTAAAAGAAATTAGTGAAATCATTCAAGATGATGAGTCAGATGAAGAACAACTGCAATTTATTGAAATAACAAATTTACTCGATGCGGAAGAAAATGATGATACAGAATATATTGAAGAAAAAAATAAATATGCAGAAACAATTAAACAAATATGTGATATTAATGATGAAGATGATTCTGATGAAGAAAACGATTTTGAAAAAAATAAAAATGATATTGCCGAAGATGCAAAATTAAATAAAATTTTAAATTTACTTGATAGTAATAAAGATGATGACAATGAAGAAATTGATGAAACAAAAATATTAAAAGAAATATGCGCGTCATCCAGTAAAGACGAAAGTGATGAAAGTGACGAAGAGATAAATATTGAAAATAATGAATCAGATGATAATGAAAAAAGTGACGATGAAAGTGATGTTGAGAGTGATGCTGAGAGTGATGAATAGTATTAATTTATAAAAAATTGATATTTAATATTCCAAATAAACAATATTATTTATTAAATAATATTGTTAAAATGAACATTCCTGGCTGTGTTTCATCAATTTCGAATAGTAATGCTAAAATAGAAGATGATTCGCAATACACATTTATTGATCCAGACTTAATGGAAATAATTCCGGAACATATGATTAAATATTTTCAGTTTGGAAATGAAATATTTAATGCAAAAATTTATAAACAATTTAGTAATATAAGTCCAATTATTTATTATAAATTACTTAATTTGTTAACAAACCAACGGATATTAAATTTTAATGCACAATCAATTTATACACTAGATCATAATGGAGTAGATTTTAATTATATAACAGATGAAAAAATATTAGTAATGAAAACTGATTTTATTAAATATAATATGGAAGTATCACAAAATAATAGATATCCATTTATAATTCAATCAACCGATACACAAATCGTATTAAATACTCCGGATAAAAATTCAATGATTAAATATTTTCAACAAAAAGAACACGACCGATTTATAATTTTTCCACTAATATATGAAAATATTATAAATATTCCTGGACATGCTGCTGTAATTGCGATTGATTCGTATACACTACAAGTTTATCTAATAGAACCAAACTATAAACCAAATTATTTTAATACATATACAGATGTATCGTATGCAGTTGAACATATTATTAAAAATTATTTTGAACAATTTGGATTTGAATATCAATTTATTGATACATGGAATGATGAATATACTTTATTAAATATTGAAATTATAGGTGATGAAATTTTAGAAAGAGGAAATTGTGTTGCATGGTCAATTTTTTTGACACATTATATATCATCCGATGATACACAAAATATTCCACAACTTTGCCAAAAATTTAATACATTGAATAAAAAATTTTTATTACAATTGATTCGAATTTATCAACTTAATGTACACAAAGAAATACAAAAAATTGATATTTAATATTCTACAAATCAATACTATTTATTTATTTAAAACATATTATAATGGATTGGCAACTATCAGATGATACTAATACTGTTGATAACGAAATAATAACATGGAAAATTCGAAACGATAAAAGTTTAATAACAGATATTATATTAAATGATGAAAACAAAATAACATTAATAATATCATTAAATAATGAACCGATCGATATAATATTACTATTGCATGATTATAAACAATTAACATCAAAAATAGAAATTATTTTAAATAATAAAAATGATGATTTGATTGAATTTATCAATACAATAAATAATTTTATTTCGCAAAATCAATTAATCACATTAACTGAATTACTAACACATATTCATGAGACAAGTAAAAAATATAATGATCACAAAATAAATATTTTAAATAATCAGATTAAAATATCAAAAAATAAAATTAATTTTAATGACTTCAATAAATTAGATGATTCATTCAATTTATTTTTCCAAAATGATATTATTAATTCTGATAATGGATTAATAAACCAGATTGAAACTGAAAAAAAATGGAAAGAAAATGCAAATAAAATATTAATAGAGGAAAATAATAAACGTATTTCAAATAACATTTTAACACATATGAATAAGAATGCCATTATTAAAATCATCATATGCGAAATAAATGAATTAAATCATCTACACGATGATATTAAAGTAATACCAATTAATGATAATATATATCATTGGAAAGTACAATTATATAATATTAATAGTTCAATCGACGAAGATGATTTTAAAATATTAAAAGAAAAATATGGTTATGATTATGTTGAATTAGATGTTTCGATTAATCCTCTTTTATATCCATATTATCCTCCAAATATTTCGATCAATAAACCGATATTTAAAAATGGACTTAGTTTCGGAATTTCAACAATGAATTATTTTGATCTTAATAATTGGAATCCAACAAATTCAATGGAATACACCATTTTATCAATTAAAAATATAATTGAAGAAAAAGGAAAAATTGATTTAGATTGTGATTTAAATAGCTTAGATTCTTCTGAACGATCGACCAATATTCAAAATTATTTAAATAATTTAGCTAAAATAGAACATATTAAACCGTTATCTTCTCAATTACTTGATGATATTCAAATAAAATATAAAGCGAATAATTTTTGTCAACAATCAAATGCAAAATCAGAAAAGCAATATTGGAAAAAAGGAGTTGGATATGGAAGTNATGGTCNAAAANCANGNTTTGATATAAATAAATATATTAAATCAAATGAAGAAAAACAACAACAATTAATTGAAGTATTAGATCAAATAATAATTAATATGCAAACAATGAAATATGATGAAAAATATATAGAAATTATAAAACAATCATGTTTATTACCATTTATTTTTAATAAAATAAATGAAATAACAATACAATCGATTATTGAATCAATTGATGTTTATAGAAAATTATTTAATATTATAGAATTATTTGTTAATAGTGATCATTTGATTAAATTATTCAATATAAATATTAATAATAAAACAATATATGATAATTATACAAATATATATGATGTATTATTGACATATACTAATTTAATTATTGAAAAAAATTATTCGGATACTACGACTGAATTATGTAAAAAAATATTACAGATATATGATAAACTTACTTTTAAAAATATAGAATTAAATTTAATAAAAGAAGATAATCAACAAATTATTAAAATTGAAAATCAAGAGGAAAAATATAAAACAATAATGAAACAATATCAAGTTGATACAATGCAATTAGGAAAATCAAGTCACTACTGTTTCAATAATATAATAAATGCAGTTGCAAAAACACAATTTCCAAGAATAATTTCAGAAATAACATCGTTTGAATCATTACTACCGCTATCATTCGGTTCATCAATTTTTATTAAATATGACGAACAATATATTAATTCATTACGATGTTTAATTACTGGTCCAGATGATACTCCATATAGTTGTGGATGTTATATATTTGATATTTGTATTCCAAATGAATATCCAAATGTACCACCATTAGTTAAAATTATTAATAATGGAAATTTCAGATTTAATCCAAATTTATATGCAGAAGGAAAAGTATGTTTATCATTACTCGGAACATGGAGAGCTGAAGAAGGAGAAAGTTGGATACCCAATAAATCAACAATAATACAAGTATTAGTTTCTATTCAAGCATTAATTTTGATCGATGAACCATTTTATAATGAACCTGGATTCGAACATTCAATGAATACTCCAACAGGAATTAAACGAAGTAATGATTATAATGATAATATTAGATTTAAGACATTAGAAATTTCAATATTAAATGAATTATTACATCCTA
>C687J13239_1000631_pt1 | contig 17606 bp, 20 predicted proteins | sample RifGroD2_FD_13239 | JGI IMG/M metagenome (IMG submission 13239) | reverse complement strand
TGTCTAAAATATACTTTTCTTGTAGTGAAGAGATAATTGATAGTGCTGCTGATACATGTCCGCCAGATCCTCCACCTGTAATCAATATCTTTTTAGTTAACTTTTGGTTGTCCATTCTGAATATTTGAGTATTTACTAATATTTAATAGTATACCAATTCCTATGAGGGAAACGATAGTACTTGATCCCCCATAGCTAAGCAATGGTATAGGCATTCCTGTAAGTGGAATAAATCCAACGTTGGCAGCAATGTTCAAAAGTGTTTGCATTACAAGCCATACAGTTATCCCTGCTGCCAGTAATCGTCCCTGCTTATCTGGAGCTCCCATGGCAATTTTTAATCCTCTCCAGAGGAATACTAACCATGCAATTATGATTAGGGTCCCTCCTAAGAAGCCTAATTCTTCAAGTATTACTGCAAATATGGAATCTGTAAATGCGGTATTCTCAACCAGATATCCGAATCTCTGTCTTGATTGACCAAAGCCAGTTCCAAATATCCCTCCTGATCCAATACCAATTAATATCTGTTGCATTTGATATCCACTTCCCTGAGGATCTGCGACTTTTCCTGTGAAGAGTAAGCTCATAAAGGTCATGACTCTCTTAAGCCGGTATGGTTCTAGTATTGCTGCTAACGCTGCTACTGGCACAAGTAGGAGCAACACAGAGCCTGAGGCCAATGTGTGTATCCTATCCTCTCCAGCCATTAGGAACATTATGAAGCAAGTGATACAAAGAATCATGGTTGTACCAAGGTCAGGTTCTAAGAGGATCAATACGGCTACAGTACCAAGGATGGCTAAGAATCCTAAAAGGTTTTTTACAAATCCTTCTCTTAATGCAGATTTAAAGTCTTTGTATTTGTAATCCCTTTTAGCGAGCCAACTAGAGAGATACATAATTAAGGTTATCTTTGCGAATTCTGCAGGTTGTATTTTTGGTAGTGAACCTATGGCAAACCATCGTTTTGATCCATTGAGGGCTTCTCCAAGGACAAGTACAAGAACCAGGAGTACAATTGTTATGATTAATGCGGGGAATGCTAGCTTAAGGATTTTACGATAGTCCCAGAAATATATTAATACCGCGGGAATGATACCCATTACCAGCCATACGAGCTGGGATTTTAAGAAGTAGAATTGATCATTGAAGACTGTATTGGCCTGATATACACTGGCATCAAATATCATAATTGCCCCGAATATTGCCATCATTATGGCAAATATTAGTATTATACTATCTGGTTTGTGCCCTGTTAGTATATTTTTTGTTCTTCGTTTTTGGACAGTATTTGGATTGGACATAGTCTGATTATTAATATACTATAATTAGTGTATGAATCAAAAGATTAGATCTAAAGATTTTGGATATCTTTTTGTAATAGGTGGTCCTGGTGGTAGTGGTAGCTCTACTATTGCGAAGATGTTGGCAGAACATTTCAATTTGAAACGTGTATATGGTGGTGGAATCTTTAGAAAGCTTCTAGAAGAAGAGGGGTACGCAAATAATGATCGTGCATATTTCCAAAAGAATGAGATATTGTTAAAAGAATTAGACAAGAAGGTTGACAATCTTCTTTACAAAGAGATTGAATCTCCCAATGTGCTTATTGAGTCTAAGAACTTTGCCGCATTAGCAACTAAGAATGAGATTCCTTGTACTGTAAAGATTTGGATAGAAGCGAATTTGCATGTTAGAACACTGAGAGCTATGACGAAGTATGGGTTTGAGATAAGCTTCAAAAATATTATTCCATATATTCGAATGAGGTTAGACTTGGTTAAGCGATATAATATGGATTACAGAAGATATTATGATATTCAAGGTATTAATTATTCAGATCCTAGGGAGTACAATGATATTGTCATAGACTCTTCCTATTTAAATGAGAAGGAGACTTATGATCTAATTTTAAAACATATTAAAGATGGAGGATATATTAAATAATAATCAACAAAATGGCATTACTACACCTACTCCAACACCCGATATTACTTCTAATGTTGCACCTGTTAACCCCGATGAATTTGTAGTTAAAGAGCCACCTCCTCATGGTTTAGATAGCTCATGGAGAAGATGGAAGTGTCTTGTATGTGGGTATGTATATGAAGGATTGTATAAAGGAGAGATGATATGTCCTAAGTGTGGTAACAAGGATCAGGATAAGTTTGATGAGGCTGATTAAGCTATATGCTTATATTGCTCTGGTGTCCAAGCCGGTGTACATGGCATAAGCATTGTTAGTTCTCCATCCCAATAAAATTTTTCTCCTGGTTCAATTAAAACAACATCTCCTTTGTTTACTTCAATTGTTTTGTCTTCTACAGATACTTTGCCAGAACCTTCAGTTACATATGCAATTTCTTTGCATTCTGTATTCATAGCTTGTCCTGTCTCAGGATACCTTCCTTTTAGTTTTATAACTGCAATATTAATAGATTTCTCTTCTAATGGATATTCAAATGCCGTGCATGTATCTCCATTCTTGAATTCTTGAGCTTGTAGAGATTTGAGTATCTTCATATGAGGTATTACATGAAGTTATTGAATATGCCGGGAGAGGGACTTGAACCCTCACTCTATTTCTAGAACGGGATTTTAAGTCCCGCGTGTCTGCCAGTTCCACCATCTCGGCATAATTTACGCTATTCTAATCTAAAAGGTCCCTATTTTCAACATATAAATGGAGGTGACGATGGGATTCGGACCCATGATAGCGGTTTTGCAGACCGCGGCCTTAACCAACTTGGCTACGTCACCGTGTTATCTGGATAAGACATTCTTAACTTGAACTATCTCTAAAATAGCATCAGTTGTGTTATGTCTTATAGAACTACCGCTAATAATAGCAACTTTATCGTTTAAATCCAACTCCCCTTGTGCATAAACCACTTCCACAGCATGCTGAGTACACTCATCTCGATCCTGAGGTAAATCTTTAAGAAAGAAACCTGTAACCCCATTAAGTAAGGAATCGTGTCTAATCTGTTCTAACGAACTACTAATCTCCCATATAGGAGCATTGGGTCTATGCCTTGAAAGACTTAACACTGTTTGTCCTGTATTGGATATAACTACAATACCCTTCAATTTCATACTCTCAGAAATATCACATAGATTCCTACACAATTCATCAACTTCTAAAGGTGCTGACGTATGCCCATATATTGGGCTTTGTTGTAATACTGATTCGGCCTCCTTTGCAATTTTTTGCATAGTAGCAACAGCCACAACGGGATTTCTCCCTGTAGAAGTCTCTGCTGAAAGCATTAAAGCATCTGTACCATCCATTACAGCATTCGCAACGTCTGAAATCTCCGCCCTAGTAGGTTGAATGGACTCTTTCATAGATTCAAGCATTTGAGTAGCAACGATAACGGGTTTCCCTGCTTGTCGACATTTGTATATAAATTGCTTTTGTAATATTGGAACCTTTTCAAATGGTATTTCAATACCTAAATCACCTCTCGCAATCATAATGGCATCAGTTGCGGCAAGTATTTCATCAAAGTTCTCTACTCCTTGTACATTCTCAATCTTAGCTATTAATTTGATATTACTGTCACCGATTAATTCTCTCACAGTCAATATGTCTTCCCTGTTTCTTACAAAGGAAAGAGAGAGAAAATCAAATCTATGTTCTACGGCAAAGAGAATGTCGGCTTTATCTTTTTCTGTTATAGCTGGAAAGTTTAAGTTAACATCGGGAATATTTACAGTCTTGTTTGGTTTCAATATGCCAGGTTGTATTACAGTACATATTACTTCGATATCTTGTATAGCTTTAACAACTAATTGAATATTTCCATCATCTAAGAGAATTCTTGTTCCAACAGATACGTCCTTGTATAAATCTGGGTATGTAATATCGAAAGTATTTGGAATTGAAATTTCCCCTTCTATTTGTATTTCATGTTCTAATCCAGTTACTCTTATCTTATGTCCCTGGGTATCAAGCATGATTCCAATTCGTGGTGATGTTGTTCTTAGTGTGTTTGAAACTCTTTCCAACTCTGCAAAATCGGCAAAGGAAGCATTTATTCGAGCAATATCCATTCCAGCAGAATACATCTCCTTTAATACAGGAGCATCCCAAGAAGATGGTCCAATAGTGGCTATTATTTTAGTTTTAGAATAATTTTTCATTAGGCAGGTTTGATATTTCTAGTATACTTAAAGTAACTATTCATGTCTATGATGGTGTGATATATTATTTATGTCTTAATATTTTTACTGCTAAATATGAAGCAATTTATTAAATCTTTGTTTGTATACTTTTTAATCCTCTACTTTGTCATAGGATTGTTTAACAAAGGAATTGTGTTACCTACTATACCGTTGTATTTTTTTGTTTCAATACTGATCTTAACATTGACAGTAATGGTAGCTGGACCATTATTAAAATTCTTAACCGTTAAGGCCAATTTTCCTACGCATTTCTTAATGTCTATCATATTGCTGATTGGTGTTTTCTTTCTTTTGAAAACATTCATGACAGGGCTATATATTAATCCATACATATTTGAAGGAATTAGTTGGGGAACAATAGAAATAGCGAGTTTTTCAGTTACACCGATGATTACTATTGCTGGAGTCTCCCTCCTTTCTGCCTTAATTTGTTCTATCTACAAAGAATTAGATAGTGTATAATAGCATTTATGGATAACACATTAAAAATATTTTTAATATCTCAAATCGTTGTATGTGGTGCTTTAGTAATCACTGTATTACTTCAGAACCGTGCTGAGGGTTTGGGTAAAATGTTTGGTGGTGGTGGTGAAGTATTTAGAACAAAACGAGGATTGGAAAAAGTCCTGTATTATCTAACCATAGGTTTAATACTTGTTCTGGTTATACTCTCACTACTAATTCTAAAATACTCTGCATAATTGAGTAGATTATGAAATCAAATACGAAAGAACAAAAAAGTGCTTTGTCCATGAGGGACGCCCTGAACGAGTTTAAGAATCTCAAGATGGTTGAAGCTCATGATGACTCAAAGGATTGGAGAGATGGTTTGTGGAATTATCCCAATGTGATTGAAAAGATCTTTAAGGGTGCGGTTCCATTCAGCTATATTTTTCTTTTTTCTCTAATGGCTTTTCTTTTTATACTATTCCTGCAATCGAATGTTTTTGCAAACGTATTAAAGAAGGGTGCGTTTTCCAATGATAGATACACGGAAGGTATGGTTGGTGCCCTATCCTCGTTTAATCCTCTCTTTGCCACTACAAACTATGTAGACAAGGCAATTGACAGCCTAATATTTGAGAAATTTGTGTATATTGATAAAAATGGGAAACCAGAACCAGGCGTTGCAAAAGCATGGACAGCGTCAAAAGATAGTCTGACGTATATCTTTACTGTTGATGAAGGTTTATATTGGCAAGATGGAACCGAGCTTACTGTTGATGACGTGCTTTTTACCTTTAACACTGCGATATTACTTGCGCAAGACGATTCTGTGGGGGCAGCCTTGGTAGGTATTGATATCGTTAAGGTGGATGATAAAACTTTGCAGTTTACTTTGACAGAGGCAAACCCAACTTTTTATGAAGCAGTTTCAATATATATTATTCCACAAAAAGCGTTTGAAGATATCGATTTGGGTCTAATACGTACTGCTTTCGTGAATAACGCAATGGGCAGTGGAAAATATATGATTGAGAAAAAAGAGCAGAATGCTGTCTATTTAATAGATAATCCTTACGATAACTATTCTCCTAGATTGAAGAATATTGAGCTTCGAATATATCCAGACTTTTCGTCTTTGGAAACTGCTATGAGGGTTGGGGATATCGATGCTTTGGGTAGTTGGGATAACGAGGCTCTTTCCTTCATGCAGGAATATACCTCTTTCGGAGTTCTTTCAAAGACCGAGGATTTTAGAAACAGAATTCTTTTCCTGAATTTAAGAAAAGAAGATCTAAAGGACAAAAACATTAGAATTGGAATCAACTACCTTCTCGATGTGAACGCTTTGTTACATGAATCAAATATCCAGGGCACAGTAATGCATGGGCCATATCCTGAAGATTCCTGGGTATTTAATGATGAGATATCCTACTATGAATATAGTCCTGAAAAAGCTGTGACATACTTAAAAACGGCTGGTTATACCAAAAATGCAGAGACAGGTTACTATGAATCAAAGGAAAACAAAATTCTTAGTTTTACTTTGAGTTATTTAGATAACGATATAAATAATCGATTGATCGATACAATTGTAAAATTGTTTGATAAAGAAGGAATTGTAATTAAACCTGATAGCTTGGATTACAATGAAATATCTCAGCAAACAATTGCTAAGAGAGATTTTGAGATGTTGCTCTATGAGGTAGAAACAACTGTTGATCCTGATCAATATAATTTATGGCATTCCCTAAAGGTTGATGACCCTAATTTGAATCTTTCGGGATATCAGTATGAAAGGGTTGATATTCTATTGGAAGATGCGAGAAAGACAACAAATGAGACTGTAAGGAAAACAAAATATTTACAGTTTCAAAGATATTTAATGGCGGATGCCCCTGTGATATTTTTATACCATCCTTCCTTTGTATTCTATTTCGATAGCAAGTTAAAAGGAGTTGATTTAGATAACACTAATTTTTCATATGAGCGATACTGGAATATTGAAGATTGGTATTGGAGTTATTAATGCCAGGGGGGGGATTTGAACCCCCAACCTATTGCTAGGACTACGTTCTGAACGTAGCGTGTATACCAATTTCACCACCTTGGCTAATCATTGGTATTTTACCACGAAATTTATTTTTTTGATGTAAGAGATACCTCTACGGTTGATTTTTTCTCCTCGCCTTTTGTATTGTCAGGGTCAAAGTTTTTAAAGTCCTTTAGAAAATCAATCTTGTTAATAACTGTCTCTTCCGTCTTTTCTTCAGCCTTATCTTCCCTCCCATCTTTATCATCTCTTTTTTTCTCTGGGCTAGGTATTGTTGGCTTTGCCATTCCCATTAACTTTTCTCGAAGTGTTACATCTTTCTCCTTGGGATCTATTTTTACAAATTCCTCGGCCACTTTCTTTTCAGCTTTTTGCACGATTTTCTTCTTTCTCGTTGATACAAAGAGGATTCCAAACATTATGCCGAGAAGCAAACATGATGCGCCAGTTATGAGATATGTCTGATTGCTTATCGCCCAATTAGTTATAGATTCCAATGTGATATTGCTAAGGCTAAATGCCGAGATATTAGAGTTAAAAGAGGAAGAATGACTGTCAAGAGTAAATTTTATCGTTTCTGAGAGATTACTGGCATACCCATATCTGCGAGTATATGCATTCAGAGAATATATATCCTTTGTTAAGTCAGTTTTTTTGAAGTTTATACTCCATCGGCCCTCGTCATCAATAGTTGCGTTCTCAGTAAATACAGAGCTACCACTTGAAAGGATTACGATGACTTCTGAATTAGCTAAACCTGTTCCAGCGATTGTTACATCTTCGGTTCCTATTACAGGAGCACCTAAAATTGGTGCGCGTGGGATTATAATAATAGAAGTATCATAGATTTGAGTCGTATCATTTTCATCTTTATATTTAAATTCTAAAGTGTGCTTGCCAATACTTAGTGCTGAAAATGTATATGGACTTGTGATATTTGAGAAACCCTTGCTATCAATTTCTAATTGAATAGAACTCTTGTCCTTGGCTGGATTAACAAAAGTAATTATCGTACTAGGATTGTCAGTTTGTATTGGCATATCCAATTGAATCTCATTATCTATTTCAGCTGAGGATGTCTGAGAGGTGGAATTGGTAGCGACAGTATTATTGTTGCCCACTACATCTGAAACAGAGGTATCTGTTGTGGCCATCACTGGAGTTATGAGCAGGGAGAATGTTAGGAGAGTTGTTACAAGTATTGGTAATTGTTTCATCTGTTGGCAGTAAAGAATTTATTTTATTTATCCATTCTATCAATGAACAGGATCCCTTCCAAGTGATCCATCTCATGCTGTATGCTTGCAGCATTTATATCATTGTACTTTTTCGTTATCCAATTCCCATTTGTATCCTGAAATCGNACTTTGATTTTATAGTATCTGGAAACATTCCCAACTAATTTGGGNACACTTAGGCAACCCTCCTCACCTGAAAACTTTAAGAAACCATGTGGTTCTACTGTCGGATTAATGAATAACTCCCATTGATCCGTATCGTAATTCAAGGAATAGAAAACTCTTTTGTTTTTTCCTACCTGTATTGCTGCAATGCCCCCAGCAGGGACATTTCCCTGATCTTCACTATGTTGTGCTGTATACAAAAGGTCTGAAAGAAATTCATTGAACTCCTTTTTCTTTAGTTCATCGGGTGTAACCAAAAGACTCTTCTGACGTAAGAGTTTCTCTTGGTCTGGTTTTGCAATTGTTATTATGTCAAATGATTTTTCCATAGAATAAGTATATCATATCAGTCTACGAGTTTTTCAATGCAAAAAGATTTCAAATACTTAGGATTAATGCGGTATCCAAGCTTATATTCCGTTTTTATGAAAGTATCTTCCAAATGAGGGCGTAACTTTGTTCTTATCCGACTGATAAGTGTATCGATAGCGGCATAACTGACATCTCTATGATTATGTGTAAAGTTACGACTAATTGTGTTTTTACTTAATATATTACCATTTGCCATAATTAATAAAAACAAGAGATGAAATTCTTGATATGTTAGGGGGATTCTCTTATTAAATATAAAAAAGGAATGAGATGATATTTCTATCCGGATGTCACCCATATTAAGAATAACGGGTTTCTCAAAGGAAGAAATTAATTGTGATATTTGCGCTTGTAATAATTTACAATGAATAGGTTTAGAATGATAAATGTTGATTCCAAGACGAAAGGATTCTATCTCATAATCGGAATTCCTGGGTCCAAAAGCAATTATTGGAGTAAATAGGTTTTCTTCTCGAATTCTTTTCACCATCAATTGGTTTTCACTATTGGGTAAGTGTATGTCTAAAAGTAATAAAGAATATTTATTATTCAAGATAGAAAGTATTTCTGATATGTTCTTTACTCTAGTTAATCGGACATTGTGGTTTGAGAAACAGGGCTTTAGTATATTGAACAAATGGTTGTTTTCTTCAACTAACAAGACTTTGGGTCCTATCGCTTTTGAAATCATTGTTTATTGTACAACATCTATTCTTACAAATACCTTACAATTTGATTATTCCTCTTCAGATTTCTCATCGGAGTCATCATCCTCGGGTTCTTCGTCATTATCTGTTGTTGATGAAGGTATTATGAAGGATAGAACAAACAAAAGGACAAAAGAGAGAATTAAAATTGCTATCAAAACAGTAAAGAATATTGAGTTCATAATTAATTATACATTTTTCTACTCAATGATTTAATACCTTAAAAATCTAGCTCTGAGATTTCTTTACATATTTGTCATATAGCTTTTCGTTCAATGAATAACAACAACCACAAAAATTCTGCTTGTAGAACCCCCTATTGATTGAATGGTCATGCTCCTTTAATGGATAAACAAGCTTTGTGTCGTTGTCTTCCAATTCCTTTGCGATCTTCTCTATTGCCTCTTTGTCTTGATAGTGGCTACCAAGCAATGTTGAAGAGACATATTTTAATCCTTTTTCTTTTGCATACTCAAAAGTTTTTGTAAGCCTTAATTCCCAACAGCCTATACATCGTTTTTCTTTCCCGACTATACTTTCAAAATATTCCTGAGGTTTGTAATCGGGCACAACAAGCTTAATATCCCTATCCGCATATTTTTCATTAATGACCAATTTCACTGCATGAAGTCTTTCCATATACTCTGTTTTAGGGTGAATATTGGGATTGTAGAAGTAAAGTGATATTTTTGTACTATTACCTATCTGCTTTTCTTCTTCAAGTGCTTCAATAAGATGAATAAGGCAATCTGCACAACAGGTATGTATGAGTATTTTGTCTATCATTATCTTGTCTTAAGCTGCATTAGATATATTTTTAATCTGCGTATGAAGTGTGACATAGCTAAGACACCCATAAATACGGATAATTCTACGTGCCAATATAGGAATCTAAAATCAATTTTCATTAATGAAGGAAATTGGTATTGCAACATCATAAAGATTCCAAAGCCAAAAGAAGGAATTAAAAACGTTAGTATGAGTAAAGTATTCCAAAATGCATTAAATTGCTTTAATTTCTTAGAGAAGATTAATAGACTGCCCCAATATAGGATAATACCAAGTATTAGGGGCAAGAGAAGGTTATATGGATTGTGACTTGTTGTAACATCTAAGACTGCAGTTGTGTTTGTATCTGTAACCGTAGGTGTTGTTGTTTCTACCACAGGAGTAACTGTTACCGCATCGTCATCAGTCTTTGTTGTGGATGTGCTTGAGGGAGTAGATGTCGTTGTCGGTGTAGTTGTTAATACTCCGATCTTGAATGTGGCCAGTAGGTTTGAAGCCTTTGCGCTATGCCCAGTAGCATTATAATTACTTGTTATATCCGTACCACACCAAGGGGTAATATTGTAGTAGTTGTTATTGTGTAAGGCCAAATATGTTGTAATGTCATATACTCCACCATTATATATAGTCCAGCAGCTACTGCTTGTATTATGCTTAGCAACCTCTGCCTTTGTATATCCAGAGCTTGCAATTATTTGATGTGCAAAAAAAAGACTCGTAAGAACGAGTGTGAATATGGCAGTAGATTTGTTATGTTTTTTCATCGTATAAGGATACAAAAATCGTATGTACATTGCAAATCTGGCTTCACTTTGTTATCTTATGATATGGCTAAATATTCGATAAAAATAGATCATTTCTCTAAATCCTTCGGTGAGGTTAAAGCTGTTAAGGATCTCTCTTTCGAGGTTAATGATGGAGAGGTGTTTGCCTTTTTAGGTACAAATGGATCAGGTAAAACTACAACCATTAGATGCTTATTGAAGATATATCAGGCAGATGAAGGCAATCTATTAATTAATGGAAAGGAATATTCTGAAAAATTAAACCAGATAATTGGATATCTTCCAGAAGAAAGAGGCTTGTATCGTGATGTATCAGTTATAGATATTCTTACTTATACGGCAAGACTTCGAGGAATAGATTCAGATGATGCTATGAAGCGTAGCCTTGCATATTTGGATATGGTTGGTTTGATATTGCACAAGGACAAACAGATATCACAGTTGAGTTCTGGAATGCAGCAGAAGGTTCAATTGGGAACAGCGCTGATTCATAATCCTGAAATTTTAATTCTGGATGAGCCATTTAAGGGTTTGGATCCAATTAACAGACAGCTTTTTGTTGATATCCTAAAGGAAAAAGGCAAAAAAGGAGCAACGATATTGTATAGTACTCATGTTATAGATGAGGCTCAAAAAATGGCAGATAGATTGTTGATAATCAAGGATGGAAACAGATTAGAATATGGTTCTGTAAATGAAGTGCGTGCTAGACACGGAAGTAAGAGCATATTTATTGAATTCTCGGGTAAAGCTCCTGTAGAGAAGAATGAATTGTATAGTGCGATTATAACAAACAAAACAGCTGAAATAATCCCAAACAAGGATATAACTGAAGAAAAGATTTTAGAAAATCTCCTTAAACAGGGAGTTAAACTGGTGAGTTTTAGATTGGATTATCCAAGTCTAAATCAGGTATTTGTAGATATAATGAAATAACTATGAAAAAGAACTATCTAGAAGTTGCAAAATTTGAATTCTTGAAAACAATAAAAAAGAAGAGTTTTTGGTTGGCTACCCTATTTCTTCCAATATTCATAGGTGTAATTGGATTGATCTCTGGGCTGTCCTCTGTAGACGCGGCAAAGAAGATGGAGAATCCGATTTCATTCACCAAGATATATATATATGATCCTGAGAATGTAATTAGATCTGCCTTTTTAGTTTCTCCATTTGAAGCAACTCAGGATTTAGATGCAGCTCAGGCTGTTGTTAAACAAGATAGTTCTACAATACTGGTTAAGTTGTCAGCTAATTATTATCAGGATCTTACCTTTGATTTATATTATAGAAAGGATGCTGACTTTATCGGTACAGCAAGTATGCCTACCGTAATTAATGCACTTGTTAAGCAAAGTGCTATTGCGGATATACAGAATCCTGGGGTTATAAATATATTAAATGGTACTTCTACTACGACAAGCTATACATATGATGATAATGGAAAATTAGTAAAGGAAGGTTTTGAAAAATACCTTTTACCAATTGCCTCTTTAGTAATCTTCTTTATGGCAGTATTCATATCCTCAAGTTTCTTGCTTCAGAGTGTATCAGCTGAGAAAGAGAATCGAATGATTGAGACCATTCTTTCAATAGTAGACAAAAAGTCTCTTATGTTTGGAAAAATGATTGGATTAATGGGTGTTATGTTTGTTCAGCTTTCTACATGGTTAGTTCTAGGATTGGGAATATACAAAGTAGTGATGGGGAAGTTTAGTTTACCAATCCCTATTGATTTTACTAATATTGATTTGTCGCTATTGCCATTGAATATTTTCTTGATATTAATGGGATTCCTTTTCTTTGCCGCAATTATGACAGGTACTGGGGCCGTTGGTACGGGTGCTGAGGATAGCCGAAATCTTTCATCAATATTTATTATCTTGTCCATATTCCCAATTTATCTTATGCAGCTTTTAATAACTGATCCAAATGGCACAATAGCCACTGTGCTGAGCTATTTCCCATTTACATCATTTATGGTTTTGCTTATTAGGAACTCCTTTGGAGCGTTGCCCCTACCAGAGCTTATTCTTGGAATTTTTACTTCTGTTGTTTATGTTGTGGCTGCGATGTATATTGCCATGAAATTATTTGAGCTTGGATGTCTTATGTACAACAGGCGCCCTTCTCTTAAAGAGGTTTTAGGATATATGAATATTAAGCCTTTTAAGAAGTAGTTCCTAGATGTGTATATTTTCTTCAGTGAACATGCTATAATACTTTTGCTATTGGAGCGTTCGTATAGACTGCTTTGAGTAATTTATCTCCCAAGTGTATTGGTATAGCGAATATAATTTATTTTTTTATATAAATAATGGGAAACAAGTTATTTGTAGGAAACTTGAGCTGGAACGTCGATGACGCTATGCTTAAAGATTTCTTTAGTTCTGTCGGTACTGTTCTTGAAGCAGTTGTAATAAAAGACAGAATTAAGAACCGATCCAAAGGATTTGGTTTTGTTAAGATGTCTACCGAAGAAGAAGCTCAAAGAGCAATCGATGAACTAAACGGAAAGGAACTTGACGCAAGAGCATTAAATGTATCTGAAGCTAGAGAGGAAACTCCTAGAGAGAACAGATCATTTGGTGATAGAGATAACAGAGGTGGTTACGACAGAAGGTAATCCGTTGTTGTTTTGAAATTAAAGGGAGACCGAAAGGTCTCCTTTTTTTTATCCCTGGTTTCACCAAGCCTGGCTATAGCCTGGCCTTGATTCAAAGTTTATTCATAATCCCTATGGTTTGTTTTATGTACTACCCTTTTGCGTTTTGGATATTTAGAAGATTAAACGTGTTGTAATAGCAAATTGGATATTTAAAAGGAAGAGAAGAACGGTAGTACAAGATAAAGCAGTGATGAACTTTTTGTGAACGAAGGCAAGGCTATGGCCTGGCCTATTCAGTCATACCATCCAACTGTTGTTGTGCATATACAGTTAGATTTTTTCTCTTAGCCCAAGTTCTTTGAGTATCCGTAAGAAGTTTCTTTCTTAATCTGATACTCTGAGGAGTAACTTCTATCAACTCATCATCATTTATAAATGATAAAGCATATTCTAAAGTTAAAGGTATTGTAGATCTAAGAGATATAATTGTAACCTCTGCGTGTGACATTCTAACATTGGTCTTATGTCTTGCCTTACAAGGATTAACCATAATATCTTCTTCATTGTTGTTAATACCAATAATCATACCCTCATATACTGATTCTGAACCAGAGATGAATAACTTTCCTCTGTCCTGGATAGTAGTCAATGAATAGCCCAATGCTGTGCCAGTCTCTGAAGATACAATAACACCTTTTCTAAATAATTCTGGTTGTTTGATGTAAGGAATATATTCTGAGATGAAACTATTAATAATAGCTTCTCCTTTTGTAGCATTCATTAATACTCTATGTAAACCAATTAAGTTTCTAGTTAATATCTTGTATGTAAATCGAGTTTGACCTTCTTCATTTTCAATATTGATCATTTCGCCCTTTCTATCACTTACCTCTTGAGTTACAACACTCATATACTCTTCAGGAGCATCGATTGTAAGCTCTTCAATAGGCTCACTGATTACACCATCGATATTCTGAAGAATAACCTCAGGCTTACTCAACTGAAGTTCAAAACCTTCTCTTCTTAATTGCTCAACAAGAATTGCTAATTGAAGTTCTCCTCTACCTGCAACAAAGAAACTGTTTGAACCACTGTTTGTAATATCCAAACTAATATTTAAATTCTTTTCTTGTTCTAATCTCTGAGCTAATTGCTTGTCTGTTACAAACTTACCTTCTTTTCCTAAGAATGGAGATGTATTTGCTTGGAACTTCACTCTCACTGATGGAGGTGTGATGGAAATCTCTGGAAGTACATCTTGATTGTTAATATCACATATTGTTGCACCAATCTTTGTTGATTCTAAACCTGTTATAGCTACTATCTCTCCGGCTTTTGCTTCAGATATAGCCTGCCATTCCATACCTTCTTTTACAAAAAGACCTTTAACCCTACCCTGGACCTTTTCTTCTTTACCAGGTTTGTTAGATATCAATATTACTGGATCGTTAAGCTTAACATTCCCTCTATTTATTTTTCCAATTAGGTATCTACCAGTATGAGTATCATATTCCAATGAGGTTACTTGCATTTGGAATGGGCCCTCAGGATCTCCCTTAGGTGCTGGCATGCTTGCAATTATTTCATCTAATATTGGAGTAACATCTCCCGTTGTGCTATTTGCAATGGTTAAATCCCCTTGTGGCATTTCCTTGAAGATTTTTCCTTCTCTAGCTATTGCATAATATACAGGGAACTCTAATTGGTCGGAATCGGTAGCTAACGCTAAGAAGAGATCTTGTACTCTACTGATGGTTTTTTGAATATTTGCTAGTTTTTTGTCTATTTTGTTTACAACAACAATAGGTTTAAGACCCATTTCTAATGCTCTCTTCAATACAAATTTTGTTTGTGGCATAGGGCCCTCTTTTGCATCTACCAAAAGTAAGCAACTATCTGCCATATTTAATGTTCTTTCAACCTCTCCACCGAAATCTGCGTGTCCAGGGGTATCTATAATGTTTATCTTGTATCCCTTGTATCTGATTGATATGTTCTTTGCACTAATTGTAATCCCCTTTTCTCTTTCTAATTCGCTTGAGTCTAAAATCTGTGTTTCAGACATCTCATCTTGATTATCTCTAAAAAGATGATTTTGCTTCATAAAAGCATCAACCAAGGTAGTTTTACCGTGATCGACGTGAGCTATGATAGCTATGTTTCTTAAGTTGTTTTGATCGATTGGTGAATATTCCATGACAAGGTAGGATTCTACCACAAAAATGGCAAACTTGATACTATTTTGTGATCAAGTATTATTATTCTTTAACCTCTACGCCTCCGAAGATTGCACTTCCAGTAATCTCAAGTACTGGGAATTTGGTTTCTCTAGAAGCTATTTTGCTATCCCAGCCTCCGAAAATCCCAGTTCCACTTGTTATAACCTTACAATCTTTTGGCACGAGTACTTCTACTCCTCCAAAGATAGCGTTTACTGCTAGTTTTGCTCCGTCTTTATGAATCTTGGCATCTCTCAAATCTAATTTTCCCCCACCAAATATTGCAGATATATCGCCACCAGTAAAATCTTTTGAATCCATTCTTTTATCTACACCCCAAAATATTAAAGCCTCAGAGACACGATTGCTATCATCATATTTTTTGTCTAAATTCATATGTGTACTTTCATTCTTGAAGATTATGGAAAGCCCTATTGCAATGATAGCTACTGGCCAGAGAACTGCGAAGAAATTCCACGAGAAGAGATGTGTAAAGAGAAAGATTGAACCAATTGACAGGAAAAGAATAGCCGAAGCCGTATTCTTGTCTAGCAACATCTTTATTCCTATACCTAGGAGAATGGCTGGCCATATGTATCCTATTACCTCTCCTGCACTTAGGTGTAGTAATGGGAGGACGCCTGATGTCTCAGAGAAGAAGATTAAGCCTAGAACTATTAATATTCCCCCTATGACTAATTTTGAATTGGATTTCATTTTATATATATATTTAATTTAAATTATTTTCTATCAATTGTTAACTCTCCTACGCCTACTGATGCGGTAATGAGTACTTTCTTTTCTGCCGTATCGTAGTTAGAAGATTTATAGCTAGTTTCTTTCCCTATTCCATCAATACTTGTTTCATCAAGTTGTAAGGATCCAACACCAAGATCATATGACACTAATATTCCAACATTTTCAGGAAGTGTAAGCTTTATCTCTCCAGCCCCTACGTTCAGATCAATTGTTTCTGGAATGGAGTTTATTCCCAAGGTAATATCTAGACTTCCTGCTCCAACATCTGTACTTAGCGATTGTAGTGAAGCTGTATCTAAGTCGACCATTCCTTCTCCTGCCCCTAATTCAATATTCACCGAAGCTGGGATTGTTTCTTGGCCTAGGGTTAGAGTATATACTGGAGATCTGAAATTCCACATTCCATAGTAATGTATTCTTGTATTATCAAATGTTGTTGTTAATACCCCATCTTTTGTAATGCTTTCAAGTGTTGGCTTGTTTCTATCTGTATAGTCTTTTGACTGGGAATAGAGAAAATAGTCTGCGTTTTCATCAACTAGATTTAATGTAGATGCTGCAACATTGATATTGAGAACTCTGTCTGTAATATCTGTATAATCTGCGAAATTAACATATGCATCACTTTCCATCAATGAACTGTCATCAACATTCTCACATTTATTAAATATACAGTTAGTTATACTTTCAGGTAGGAATGGAACGCTCTTAGTTTTTGTGAAGAAGTATGAAGTAGCTCCTATGAAGATTATGAATATCGTATATACAATTGGGTAGACAATCTGCCCTACTTTATTTTCTGGCAATATCATTTTTATTCCTCCTAGGATTAGAAGTATTGGCCAGAACCTAAATATCTGTAACCATATTCCCCATGAGACTACGTTTGTAGTATTTAATAGGAACAACAATCCTATTGCTACTAAAAATATTGCACCCGTAATATCTCTTTGTTTTTTGTCTTCCATTTGTGTGTTATTAAATTTACTTCACTTTATTTATGTTATCATTTTATCAATAACTTATATATTTTCAATACTTATGGAAAAGAAGCAGATATATAGATGCCCAATATGTGGAAATGTTGTTGAATTAGTGTATGTTGGTGGTGGTACGTTGGTGTGTTGTGGTCAACCTATGTTGTTAGAAGAGGTTAAGAAATCGGAGGAAGGTAATGAGAAGCATCTTCCTGTGGTTAATGTAAATGGTAATGAGGTTAGTGTTAAGGTTGGTAGTATTCCTCATCCTATGACTGAAGAGCATTTTATTCAATGGATTG
>C687J13239_1000624_pt1 | contig 17706 bp, 12 predicted proteins | sample RifGroD2_FD_13239 | JGI IMG/M metagenome (IMG submission 13239) | reverse complement strand
GATAATTCAAGGGTTGTCAGTTCAGGAATGGAGAACGTATAAAAATCTTCATCACCATCTTTTTCAATGATAACATCGAAAGTATCACCGATGTTAATCGGTATCGGGTTATCCTCATTACTTAAATCCTGCAGCAAGGTCACATGGATGCTTGCCTGATAAGGCGTATCGTCGTTCAGGTAAGAAAACATGAAATAATGGGTACCAATAGACAAATCGAATGACTCATCTTGATATTGACAAATAATGCCTTCTTCGGTGATTAAGCATAAACTGATCTGGCTGGTTGTTGCAAATAACAGCTCAACAGCATCTGGGGTTGTGAATACATAAATATCCCGATCCCAAGGTCCATCGAAGGTCAGTGTTTGATCGCCTACAACAAGCGTTCCATAGTTCTCATCTTCCAACACTAAACTTCCAGACAAATCATTTTCAACATATTCGATTTCAAAATTAATGGTGACTTGCACGGATGCGTTGATTTCTCGATGGAAACCCAAGAAATATGTTCCTGCTGGAAGCATGAACGTCTCCGCTGGTCCCAGCAATAGATAATCGCTTGCTGCGTTATAAATGGTTTTATTCGCATTACCGATATAGTAATCGGATGAAAAATAGGTGTTGCTCCAGACAGTCACCATGGACTCAGCAGCTAAAGTGAACAAAACAGATTCTTTATCGCCCTCATAGTCAAAACGCAAGGTCAAATTTTGCACACCTTCATCCAGCAGTATTTCCGTAGATTCAAAGTTGTCGTCATAAAGCTGTTGATACCTGATGGAGTAATTGTACTCAGTTCTATCTGTATCTAGTTTTAAATAATAAATTCCTGGATCAAGGATGAAATCATTACCTGTATCAAGGTAAGTTCCAGATGCATCATAGAGCTTGTTGTCCAGTTTTTTATATAGACCATTTGTATAAAATCTGTATAAACCATACTCAGTAATCTCAAATTGGATGAAATCAATATCTTCAGAGTGATGTCTTTGCGTGGAATATAAAGAATTGATGGTTAAAGATTTTGTTGATGCATCCAGTGTATCGGTAAGCTCATCAACCATGTTTGAGTAAATGACTTGTTGGAATGGGAACCCCATAAATTCAAAGGAGCTTGTTATTCTGATTTCCAAGAGCTTATAATCATCAACAAGCACTTGTTGAAGATTGAAGAAGGGACTGCTTGTCTCCAATTGATAAATCAGTTCATCGGTAAGTCCATCAATAAACTCAATCGTATAATTTTCAAAATCGATATCTGCGGGCATATTTTCAAGTTCTAGCTGCAAGTTGATGTGTTTGATAGTTGAGGTGTCAGTGATTGTGTATTCTACGAGATCAGTGTAGAGACTATGTAATTCTTGTATGATATCAGCTGCATTTAAGCCATACGTTGTCTCAAAATCAACCTCTATCCCATTTTGGATGTCAATCCCTTTTTGATTGGTGAACACAAGATTCGTTGAATAAGACATCACCAATTGATTGGGAAGTACGGTATAAGCGACTGCTGCAGTGCCACCTGCGGTATGCTGTCCGAAAATAAGTGCGAGATCCATATCTTTAACAATCGAGACGAAGAGATTTGCTGCACTGAATGTCGCACCGGATGTTAAAACGTAGAAGGTATTATCAAGTGCTCTATCTTCAAAAACTTTATAGTGTTCGGTGTAATGCTCACCTGTTGATGGGTTTGAGTAATCTAGGATGATGGTGTCATTCGTCATATAGGAAACAAGTTCTAAAGCAGCAATCAGGCTTCCTCCGGTATTACAGGTCAAATCGATGTAGATATCTTTTTCAGGATCGAGGTCAACGAGGTTTTGTTTTAGCAGATCTTGAGTTTCTAATGTGAATGCGTTGAGTTCAAGGATGTAATAATCTGGATATTCAATCAGTCGGAAATCCTCTGTTCGTTCGAAACTTCCACTCAGAAAAAGATCCGTGATGAATTCAAAGAATTTTTCTGAAGGGAGAACCATTTCAACTTGTTCTCCATTCAATCCATAATCAATGATGGATGTATGAAAGTCATCTAGCGTATAGATGTAAGTTTGAAGTAAGGTATCAAAGCCTTCAATAGAGGTCGCTTCATCCATATTTAAATCACTCAATTCTTGAAGATAGGAATCCACATTATAAAAGTCTTTCAGTCCATAAAAGTGATCCATAAACAATGCTGTGTAGTTGAATGTGGACTCGATAAGATTTTGTTCATTGACTGCATCATCAAGCGGTATCGATAAAGGCATATCTAAAAAAGCAGCGAAGTCATCGACAATGTATAAAGTGTCATGGACTTGGTAGACATTCAAAGCATCACTCGTCAAGAGAAGATTGGCAAGATATAACGGAATGTAATACTTATTGTTTTCTTGAATGATATCCATGCTGTAGTTATCCAGATCAATCAACTTTTCCACTTGACCTTCTGTATAAATGCCATTGACAACTTTTAAATCGGTCTCATAACTTGATTCGCCCTCAACATATAAAGCTTGATTGAAATTAAAATCGGAATAATGAAGTGTATTTTCTGAAGCATCAAAATCGAGTGTCAAATAGTAGGCGTGAGTTTCATCCATCATGATTCTGATGGATACCGATAGGATGCTGGTTCTATGAATAATCAAATCCGCAACACCCTCGTGAATCATGCTTAAAAACTCTTCAATATTGACGTATAAAATGTCTTCATCTGCTGAGTTATCATAGACATTGAGCGTTTCAGCAGCAAATGCATAATCAACAGCACGGTCAACAATGGTCAACGCGCGGTTATATTCTATTGTAGGGATGATTTCGCTTGGATCTGTTGGAATAATTGGATCAATAATTGGATCTTCTTCACATCCGAAGAGTGTGAATAGAAGCATTAAAATTAAAAAGATTTTGTATAGTTTCATTGTTTCTCCCCTGATTAAAACGATTGATATTAATCACATTATAACACTCAAAGAATATTTAATAAACCCGTAATTGGAAATTATCCGGATTAATAACGTGAATCCAACAGATTCTTGACAATTAAATCGAATAAAGACTTTAGAGTTGCTTGATTATCATTTTTTTAAATTTCATGTTAATATATATTAAAGAAGGAATTAAAGGAGAAATCATGGGAAAATTGAACACCTATCGTCCTTATATCATTTTATCAATCTTCTTATTGATTGCGGGTATCCTGTCAATCGTTTTTAGCGCTGGGGAATCAAGAATCAGAATTGTTCCCCCCTCGACATTTAATGATGGTTGGGTCCTTGTTCAAGGTGATACCGAGATTCCATTGGATACACTCCCTACCATGCTGGATATTCCTGCTGGCGAATCTTACACCATCAAAAATACGCTGACAGAAGATTTTCATGACATCAACGTCATGATGCTCAGAACATCACTTCAAAATATTAAGGTTGAAGTTGATGGATCAATCATCTATGAAAAAACTTATCAAGCAGAATCGACTTTACCGCCTTATGCGAGCATGTGGCATTTTATCGAGCTGCCTGCGCACATTGGGGAAATGGAAATTTCCATGACGCTCAGCTCGCCATATAAGGCGATGTCTGGTACAGTCAATGATGTTCATTACGGATCTTATGCTTCATTATATACGCACTTGTTCGATACCTACGGATATCGATTGTTTGTCGGAATATTTGTTTTAATCGCAGGGTTGATCATGATGTTCGCGAGCTTGTTCATTAAGAAGGGTGAAGGAATCAGATATACCTATATTGGATTATTTTCAACCATCCTCTCTTTCTGGATTATCGCTGAATCCAGAATGCTTCAATGGTTTACAGGAAATGAATTCATTTTAGGATCATTAGCTTATCTATCCTTAGCATTGTTCCCCATTCCTCTCCTCTATTACTTGATGAACCATGTTGTCACTGTCTATAGAAAGCCTTATACTGTTTTTATCGGCATCTTTTATATCCAATCTATTTTGATCACAGTTTTTCAAGCAACTGGCATTTCTGATTATTTTGAATCTGTCATTTATACGCAGATATTCTTGATTGCTGGAACTGTGATGATTCTCACAACATTAATCATTGAAATCAATCGCTTCAAGAATCAAGAAGCAGTCAGGGTTACCAAATATTTAGGCATGATGCTCGTTTTCTTATTGATGGAAATTTTTAATTTCCTTCTAGGCAATTTCGAGTATACATCCATATTCGCATTGACCGGAGTCGGCTTATTCATGTTGATTATGCTTGTGAACTATATTAGATATCTATTTAAAAGAATGAAATTAAGTTATGAAAAGGAATTCTATGAACGCCTTGCCTATCATGATTGGATGACAGGTGGAAAAAACAGACTCAAATTTGAAAATGACATTGAAATATTCTTTAATGATCCTGAACTCAGGAATAAGTTGAGATTGGTTTATTTTGACTTTGATGATTTAAAGAAAGTCAATGACGTCTATGGACATCTTGAGGGTGATCGCGTCATTAAAAAAGGATATGAGTTAATCAATTCGGTCTTTGGAGACATCGGTTCATGTTACAGAATTGGCGGAGATGAATTCTCATGTTTGATTCTCGATAACGATGAAACAGTTTATGCTGAAAAAATAAACAAACTTAAAGAAGATTTGAATGCATTCAGAACAGAACTCAGCTATGATTTCAGAATATCCATGGGGACATCGGTAGTTCATTTGGAATCTGATGATACAACGGATCTGATGATAAAAAGAGCTGATGAGGATATGTATTTGGATAAATGTAAAACAAAAGGAAATTGCAACCGCTAGATAGATAGAATATCAAAATGATATAATTTGTACGAAAATGGACGATTAGAACCATCTGTTTAAAAATCATTTCGTCCAAAACTGGATTGATATGGAAATTACGTGACTAAAATATAATAAAAAATATCCTCGATAGCTTGACGTGACTAAGTATATGTGATAAGATGAATACGAGGATAAAAAAACAAATATATTAGTCGCGAGGTGTTATTGTGAATAAACTTCCTTTTTATGTCGATCTAAACAAAATAGATGTATTAAAAGAACTCAATACTGCAAATCATCATATAGGTGAATTAAAAGGTATACTTAAACTACTTCCAAATCCTGGAATAGTTTTAAGTTTAATCAATCTAAGTGAGTCAAAAGATTCATCTGCTATTGAAAATATTATTACCACCTATGATGAGATATTTAAAGTGATAGTCTCAAAGGCATCTACAGGAGGAAAACCAAAGGAAGTTATCAATTACAAGCTTGCTATAGATCATGGGTTGATGATAATGCGACAAAAAGGCTTTATGAGCACAAACATGCTTGTGGAGATTCAAAATGTTATTGAACCTAACAAAGGCGGTATTAGAAAACTTCCAGGAACGGTTATCATTAACGATAGAACGAATGAAGTTGTTCACACACCTCCACAAAATGAAACAGAGATTCGTGATCTCATGCATAATCTCGAATTGTTTATCAACCAAAATGAGGATTATGATCCGCTCATTCAAATGGCTCTTATCCACTTTCAGTTTGAAAGTATTCATCCATTTTATGATGGTAATGGAAGAACTGGTCGAATTTTAAATATTTTATATTTAGTATTAAAGGAAAAAATGTCTGAGCCTGTACTCTATTTAAGTAAGTACATTATGGAAAACAAGGAACAATATTACGTGTTGCTAAAAAAATGTAATGAAAACATAGAATATATAAAGGATTTTGTTATGTACATTTTAAAGGGTATTTCAGAAACTTCCATAAATACAATCAACTTAATTTTAAGAATCAATCAATCCATTGAACTTACAAAAGAAAACATGAAAAAGCGCTTGCCAGACATTTATCGTTATGAAATGGTTTTGCACTTGTTTTCACATATGTATACAAAAAACGAGTTTTTTAGAGAAGATTTAAAAATTTCAAGAGCAACCGCTACTAAGTACTTAAAACTTCTAGAAAACGAAGGTTTCATTGTTTCTGAACAATTAGGTAAAGAAGTTATCTACAAAAATGTACAGTTGTTAAATCTTGTTAAGGAATAAAAAATTTGTTTCCGACGTACACGAACCGACATATTTTCGAGCAATTAGATGTAGTCCACTCATGTATTGTCTATCACGTTGCTTTTTCTAAAATAGCACTTATTATATACTTGACTCATACTTCAGCACTACATTTTTAACCCCAATGAATAAAAATTAGCCATCAGATGACCTTCATAGGTATCCGATGGCTTTTTTTGTCTATGTTTGCAAATTTATCCCATTGTGGGAACACATTTTTTGGTTAAAAATGGCCTTTTTTGTACGAATGGTTGTCTTACGCAACATATTTTGCTTCAAAAAAATTAGATAATATTAATTTTTGATTCATTAAATCGCAAACTCACTACTAAATAAAACAACTTAAAGCTTCCAATTTGCCTATTGCGATTTTGCATTTTATTATATATTAGCAAGATATTATTAAAATATTGAAATAAATAAACTAATAATGTGTGTAATAGGACATATACGCCCTGTTTCTATATATTTTTAAATGATAAAATGTGAATATAAGTTACTGTATGCAAAGTTTATTTCATCAGAAATCATGACATTTGGGATTTGGGGGTCTTTCTTTATGATATACGAAACCATCGATTTTAATGATAAAAAAATTCTAGTCAGCGTGATTAATGGTAATCAAATACTTATAGATCAAAATCAATATCAAAAATTACTCGTTTCAAGTCTTGATATTCTGAAGGAAAATCACATGTTGGATAATATTCGGGAATTGAGAATATATGATCCGAATTTCTTTAAGGTTGTATACATTAGTCTGCACACATCTTCACAATGCAATATGGCGTGTACATACTGCTTTAAAAAAATGCGTGATAAAACTCAAATGAATATTGTAGTTGCGAAAAGGTTTGTAGATGATATCATTAAACTTCATCCTAATGCAGAAAAATATATCGTTGATCCAACAGGTTCTGGTGAACCTCTACTAGATTTAGATTTAATTTGTGATATAGGTGATTATTGTAAACAGAAAAGTGATGAAATTAGAAAAGAAGTATTACCAATGCTCGTTACTAATGGCACACTCTTAACTTCAGATGCAGTTGATAGACTTAGAAAGGCGGGGATACTATTTGGTGTTAGCATCGATGGAATCAAGAAAGCACATGATTCAAGTCGAATTTACTACAACGGTTTAGGGACTCACAGAACTATACTAAAAAATATTAAAAACATAAAAGATAGAACATTACTAGGTGCTGCAGTAACTTTAACTGATTCAAATAAAGATTTAGTTCAAACGATGAAGTATCTAAACAAATACTTTCCAGCAATAAGTGTCAAACCTGTTAGAAGCTTAAATGGGAATGGGGGAATATGTGAAGACAATATCAAAGAGATTAAAGAACAATATTCAAAATTATGTTCATTTTTAGTTAAGAAAACATTAGGTGGGGATTTATCATACATTTCAGCTTTGCTTAATGGTGATGATTATTTAGGGAAATTTATCTTAAGAATCATCTTAAATCAAAAAATTCAAACGAGATGTGATGCGGGACTAGGCAGATACTCGTTGGCAGCTGATAGAAAGATTTACACATGTCCTGCAGCAATTGATATCAAAGAACTAGAGATTGGGAGTTTAGAAACAGGTATTGATATTCAGAAGCAACAAGGTGTTTGGAAAGTATTGTCAGATAGAAGTAAATGTGATCAGTGCATAGCTAAATTTGTTTGTGGTGGGGAATGTATGATCACATCTTATTACGCACATGGAAAAATTGATGAAATGGATTCAGTTATGTGCGATTTAAAAAGGCACTTGTTTAAATTAGCTATCAAGTTTAAGTATATAATATCTTCACAGAATGAATGTATTTATCGAGCTATAATGAATGGTTGTATTGAAAAAATGAATCGTTTTTCAGAAGATAAAGAATTAAAGGAAGCTCTTGACAATCCTCTAAATCACTATTCATTCACAGAATTAAAGAAAATCAAAGATACCAGCAAAGAGAATTTTATGAAATTGAAATCTGTGAGTACAACTAAATAATATTTGAATAAATCATAATTCTAAAAGCAACTATTTATAATTAGAAATGGAGACGAAAATGAAAAAATTATTTATTATTCTTGCATTACTTTTAAGTATCACACTTTTTGGATGCAGTAGTAAGAATATAAGCGCAGGTTATTCATCAGGTTTAATTTCTAGTGAAAGAGAAACCTTAGGTTATGTAGCTCTTAAACTCGAAAACACAGAATACGATGTACGAAACCCAATTACAGTTACTTTTAGTTATGGTCATGACATTTATGATTCATTGGATACAAGCCATATTTTGGGTCATAAAATTGGAGTATTCTTAACAGATGAAATGGTAAATCCCAAACTTTTGACTGACTCCCAATTATTGTATGAACTCCCATTTGAAGGTTTGGATTTTCTTGTTGATGAAAATAAATGTGAAGTTGGATCATTCTTATCTAAAACTATAAAATTTAATCAAGAGTTTGAACTTGATATCGATTTTTCTCAATTGACAAATGAAACAGGCAATATATTTATAAGAATCGAAGAAAAAGTGTGGTCAGTAAATGGTATTGATGATGAAACGGTAGGTAGTGAACTGCTATTATATGAAGCATCTTGGCTGTATTTTAAAATAGATGGAAATAGTATTATTTTCTCTGATAGAGAATTTAACTAAAAAAAGGGGGGAGTAATTATGTTTAGATTTAAAAAGATATTTATATTAGTATTTGCGTTAGTTTTAGCTGTGATGTTCTCAAATTTATATTTGAGTGCATCTGACGATATGGACCAGATTCATGATGAAATTGAAATAAATAATCTTTTCATTTTAGAATCTGGAGATAGTAAAGTGAAACACAACTCTAAAGTCAATCTTAATTTCACTAAAAATATCGATATTAATGTAGATGACGATGAATTTATTTTTAGTTATAAAACCGAAAAAAATATTAAAATAGAAACTAAAAACGAGCTCAAAATAAAACAAAAGTATAATTTTGCATTTACTATTAATGGAGTAGGAGAAACTAAAACAAAAATTGACATAAAGTCAAGCAAATATAATAGTACAATTGAAATCTATGCTTTTTCAACAGATGATTATGATTATGTATCAACAGTGTCAATGAGTTCAGCAAAGAGAGTATATTTTGATGATTTATATACACTAGGTCTTGTCACGATGGAAGATTATAATCTGATTGTATATGGCGATGATTATATGTCTGAGACAACTGTTTCTTACACTTCTTATACAACAAACTTTGTATATGTGAGAGGCACAGTGAACTTTTCAGATTATAATTCTGACCCTCATGCAGCAAATAAACTTATGATCAAAATTTATGATATAGAGCCTTTCCCATTACAACCAACATTACTGAAAACTATATATACAAACGCTTCAGGGTATTATAGCACATACATTGATAACTCTGCTTTTGCATCTGAAAATGGTTGCGATATAGTCGTACAACTTGTCTTTGAAAATTCAGATTTTGCAATCTCTGACAATTTTTTTGTGTATAATCATAGTTTTGATAAATATCAAGATGCACCGAATGGTTTGATATTAAGACAGGATATCACATTTCAAAATGGTCATGAAAGAAACGATGCACTCCATGCTCACCAAGCCTCAATTGTTGGATTTCAATATTTAAGGTATATCTCAGGAGAAACAACTTTCCCCTTCTTGCTGATTGTAACACCTGGTATTATAAATGAATCTTTTTATATACCGCTTGTTCATGAAATAGATCTAGAAAATGGAGATGGTGATGATTGGGATACAGTTTTACATGAATTTGGCCATTATGTTGCTGATTTATACAATCTTACCGACTTCTGGCCGTGTCACCATGCTAAAAATTATAATATGATTGATAAACTCGATAGTAAATTTTTAGGTACCTTAGTAGCAGTATCTGAAGGATGGGCTACTTACTATTCAATATCTTCACAATTATATAGTAATACAGCATCATTGATTATTCCTGATGTTGGAGATTATGTGCACGGATATTACGATATTGAAAAGCATACGCAGTGGCTGATGGGTGATGGAAATGAATGGGTTGTAGCAAGGTTACTTTTTGATTTAGCAGACGATGATGTATATTACTATGAATCATTTGATCAAATAAATTGGGGTGGGAAATTATTATTTGAAAAAATTAAATTTGCAGCCCAAGATACTTTTCTGGGTAGACTTTATACACTATCAGAATTTATTGAATCATTGAACATTTCGCCAAATGATGAAACTTATTTGAAATTATTTGAGTTTTATCACCTTTCAGCTAAACTATTAACTCCAGCAAATAATAGTTTTGCATCATATACCATACCTACTTTCACTTGGGAGGTTCAAACAACAAGTGTTTTATGCCCCAACAATCAGTTCACTTTATACATTTTATCCCCAAGTGGGAACGTATTGCTTACTCATGATGCTGGAAATACTACAAGTTACACGTTATCACTTAATGAATGGAATACCCTTTTAGCTTACGGGTATACATCTATAAAATGGAAAGTAGAAACCGAACAAACAAATTCCCCCGCAACTGGACCCTATTTTTCATCAACGATGAATTTGAACATGCCAATACCAACTTCAGTTTCGGTTGGTGTATCATACTATGGCGTTTTGCAAGACGGTGATTGTTTCTGGTATAAATTCACTGCATCAACTAAGGGATATTACTCTTTTTATACCACAGGATCAACAGATACTTATGGTGAAATTTTTCCATTACCAGTAGCCACTCCTTACATTTCTAATATAATTACACAGGATAATGATAGTAGTGATGGGTTGAATTTCAAAAAAACTATGCTTCTTTATCCAGGATTTACGGTATATATTAGAGTGCGAGGTGATGAATGGGACGAAACAGGTAGTTTTACTTTTTCAGTTTCATATGTCCCAGCATGCTGATTTAAAATATAAATTACTTCGGAGAAGTCGAAGCTCTTTTGATAGTGCTTCGCACAACTCACACAGTATGTATCTATATCGTAGACAACATTCAAAAGAAAAGATCGAAAACTTATTATCTTACTTACCTACAAAGGTCAACATATTTAAAAACACCAAAAAATCGCCATTTTCCACCATGGAGAATTTAACTCTCCATAGAAAAATCACCACTTACAGCAATCCTATTGGTGATCTCACATAATAGAGTGTTAATTGGATTGGTATGGAAATTAAACAGTGGCTTATGATACCATATGCATAGACAACATGATTAATAAAAAAAACAAGACCTAGCAGAATCACCATCTTTCTTGATGGTGAACGACTAGGTCTTTTCTTATATTATATTTTGAATCAATTGATTTATGCGTTTTCCAAGATTGCTGCTATTGGAATAATCATGAACGCAAGCCATGAAATATGAAACATATCAAAGAAGTAACCGATTGAAAAGAAGAGGACAACTGCAACAAATGGTGCGATTGCTGTGAATCTGAACTTATCAAAAGCTAAGATTGCGACAACGGGAATCAAGAGGAATACCTGCCAAGCATAGATCCATCCGTCTAAAACAAATCCCAATGTTAAAAATGCTGCGATGCAGAAGAAGATTGTGAGTAACATGACGATGACTTTATTCTTTTGAGGACCTTCTATGGCATCTAATTCAAACTTGACATCTCCTAAGAGAATACCGATACCAAAAGGAAGTAAGAACCCTAGTCCGCCATATGCCCATAATTCATAGACATATCCCATATATAGATAGAAACCAATCGCAACAATAAATGATAATTCATACAAGAAAACATGAAGCTTGTTTGGCTTATACAATACACCAATCATCGGAATCATCAAAAACACTAACCAACCTGGATTCCACAAATCATAATAAAATCCCAAAACGATGAAGATGATTGTGGCAACGAATGGCGAAATAGCGACAAACATATCCTTCAACCTTGTATTTAAGATAATCGCACTCATCGGAATGAATAAGAAGACCATCCAGCCTGGATGCCATAATTGAAACTCAAATCCGAGAATAAGAAATGCGATGACGCTTAAGAATGGTGAAAGTGCGACAATTGCATTTTTAAATCTTGTATTTGCGATAATCGCAACCATCGGGATCGATAAGAACACAATCCATCCCGGATTCCAAAGGTTATATACAAATCCTAGAATCATATAAGTGATGACACTGATAAAAGGCATTAAGGCGACAATCTTGTTTCCCTTATCTTTGTGTCTCTTGAACTTCAAGGAGTCCATCAAATCATCGACGACTTCATCAGGTTTCCCTAAAATCTGATAAATCTCCTCATCTGACTTTCCATTTGCTTTCGCATCATCGTAAAGCTGAGCATAGTCATTGATGATATCATCGATTTCTGCCTTATTTGCTTCATACTCTTCCAATATTTCTCTTAAATCTTCTAAATACTTACCTTTCATCCCTCATACCTCCCAATAATTTGAATACGCCTTTGAGAAACGCAGTCCATTCCGTTTCATAGTCGTTAAACTTTTCTTTCCCTAATTCTGTAATCTTATAATACTTTCTTGGAGCTCCGATTTTTGTCTGTTCAATGTAGGTATCAAACAACCCTTGACTTGTCAACCTTCTTAAAATCGGGTAAACCGTGTTTTCGTTCACATCAATTTCACTTGACAGTTTTTCGATGACTTCAAAGCCATACATGTCGTGATCGTGAATGATGCTCAAGATACACATTTCAAGAATACCTTTTTTAAATTGTGTATTCATGTCATTCCTCCTTACTGTGTGTTGCACACTACTATAATATCACTGTACTGTGCAAAACACAATACCTAAAATAAAAAAAGTTTAAAATTTTATTTACAGTAAATATTGTCTTTTTTCAAGTAATGTGATACCATAACTACAAACATGAAAAAGGTGACTTTAATGTTAAATATATATGGGGCAGTCTATTATTACGCATATCGTTAAAAATTAGGATTGCTCAGGCATTCCTTTTATGCGATAAAGGAACAGCCAAACCATGACAACGTTCATCCTTGGGGTTCCTAGGGATTTTTTTATTTAAAATACAAAGGAGAAAAGAACATGATTATTCAGATGAAGAAGGAATCAACCAAAAAGCAGTTTGATAAGGTTGTTGAGTTTTTAAAAGAGAAACACTTAGAGATTATTGACGCATCCAGCGATGAGATGCGTGTCTTTGGTGTCATCGGTGATACTTCATCGATTGATCCAACTGACTTATATGCCTTTGAAGGCGTGAAGGAGGTTACCAGAGTCTCTACTCCTTTTAAGAAGGCTTCCAGAAGCTTTAAGAAGCATGATACCATCATCAAACTGAAAAATGGGGTTGAAATCGGTGGTGATCAGTTCGTGATGATGGCTGGTCCTTGTTCGATCGAATCTGAAGAACAATTAAGAACAATCGCCAAAGGTGTTAAAAAAGCGGGTGCTCAGCTCTTGAGAGGGGGAGCATATAAACCAAGAACTTCGCCTTATGCTTTTCAAGGACTTGAGGTTGAAGGCTTGAAGCTATTGAAGAAGATCGGTGATGAAGAAGGATTACTGGTTGTTACTGAAATACCAAGCGCTGACTTGATTCCATTATTCGAAGAATACGTGGATATCATTCAAGTCGGTGCCAGAAATATGCAAAACTTTCATTTGCTCAAGGCTCTCGGCAAATCAAATAAACCTATTTTATTAAAAAGAGGCTTATCAGCAACCATTGAAGAATGGCTGATGTCTGCTGAATATATCATGGCTGGCGGCAATGATCAAATCATTTTGTGCGAACGCGGCATTCGCACATTTGAAAAGTATACGAGAAACACATTGGATATCAGCGCTGTCTTGGCGGTTAAGGAATTATCTCATCTGCCTGTCATCATTGATCCCTCTCACGCAGCCGGACGCTGGACAATGATTGAAAAATTATCCTTGGCAAGTCTTGCAGTCGGCGCACATGGTTTGATTGTCGAGGTTCACCAGGATCCCGAGCATGCCATGTCAGATGGAGCGCAATCCTTAAAGATCAAGAAGTTTGCAACGATGATGGATGAACTGGAAAAGGTTGCAGCGGTTTTAGGTAAAACATTGAGATGAAGATCTTCATTGTCGGACTTGGATTGATTGGGGCATCCTATGCCGAAGGCTTGCACCATAACGGCCATACCGTTTATGCATATAACAGAAGTGAACATCCTTTAATAGAAGGGATGAAACAAGGCTTCATTCAAAAAGACAGCTCCATTGAAAAAATAGGATCTGTCGACTTAATCATATTAGCGCTTTATCCCAAACATAATATTGAATTCGTTCAAACACATAAGCACTTGTTTAAACAAGGACAGATCATCACCGATGTATCCGGAACCAAGGTCTGGATGATGAAAGAACTGGAAAAGATACTACCTCAAGGCATCTCTTATACCTCCCATCATCCGATGGCAGGTAAGGAATCTTCAGGTTTCTCTTCTAAAGACTATAATATCTTCAGAAATGCTAATTTTATCATCGTTGAAGGCTCAAAAAGCCTGAAAACAGATCAAGACGTTTTAAGAGTCATCGCAAAAGACTTAAAATTTGGTAAAATAACAGTAGTGAATGCGAAAACACATGATGAGCTGATTGCTTTCACATCTCAGCTCACCCATATTCTCGCAGTCACCTTGGTCCAAAGCGACCGTTTAAAGGAAACGAAACAGGCAACGGGAGATTCCTACAGGGATTTGACAAGAATCGCGAAAATCAACGAAGTGATGTGGTCTGAGCTATTCCTTGAAAATAAGGAAGCTTTAGTAGAAAAGATCAATGATTTCATGCAGGAATTAAAATACGTCAAAGAGCTTATCTTGGTCGAAGATAAGGAACAATTGATGCGTTATCTCAAGGAAGCCAAAGAAAAGAGGAAATCTTTTGACATTCTTTAGAATGCAAGATTACGAAATCTACATCGAAGAAAACGGTTTGGTCAATCTTTACAAGCACATCAAGGCTATTTATCATTTAGACAGGGTGTTTGTGGTGACGGATCAGAATGTGTATAACTTGTATCATGAGGCTTTAGAGAGAAATCTCTTGGAACTCAAGGTTTCTTTTGTTGTGGTTGAACCGGGTGAAAAATCTAAATCCCTTAAAACCTATCAAGAAGTCATTTCCAAGCTCATCAAGCTTGGAATCAAGAGAAACCATTTGTTAATCGCCTTTGGCGGTGGCGTGGTTGGCGATTTAACAGGCTTTGTAGCTGCTACCCTATATAGAAGACTACCTTACATACAAGTGCCTACAACCTTGCTTTCCATGGTTGACTCCAGCATTGGGGGTAAAGTCGGAATTGATTTGCCTGAAGGGAAGAACCTGATTGGTTCATTTTATGATCCCGAATTGGTTTTAATCGATCCATCCTTCTTAAAGACTTTATCCAGAAGAGAATACGCAAACGGACTTGCAGAAATGATCAAAGCCGGTTTGATTGGGGATAAGAAACTTTATCAGCATCTTTTAGATCATGAAGATGTCACGGAAGCTGAAATTACGATGGCGATTCAAGTGAAACGAGACGTTGTACTTTTAGATCCTTATGATAAGGTTGAACGCATGTATTTAAACTTCGGACACACCTTCGGTCATGCAATCGAAAAAAAGCATAACTATGAAACGTATTTGCATGGTGAAGCAGTTGCTTATGGCATGCTGATCGCTTTACAAATCGGTATCAAATATAATGAATCGAAACAAGAACTTTATGATGAAGTCAAAAAGTTGTTGTTAGAACGAGGTCTTGTCAAAGAACCTTTATTGAAGATGGAAGATTATATCAAGGAAATCATCACAGATAAGAAATTCTTTGATAATGAATTGCATTTTATTGTCGTGCCTAAGGTTGGTACTGCTAAAATATTACGTCTTAAGGAAAGTGATTTTCAATGAGCATTACCATTACACCTCAACATCTAAGTGGGAAAATCTCTGTCATCTCATCAAAATCATTATCACACCGTTATGTCATCGCCTCTGGGCTTGCTGAAGGAACGAGTGAGATTGATAATGTCTTAGATTCTGAGGATCTGACTGCAACCAAGGAAGCTTTATCGACACTTGGCGTGAAGTTCAACGGGAATAAAATCACCGGGGGAGAGCTGAAAGCTCAAAGACAGGTGATTGATGCACATGAATCGGGTTCAACATTAAGGTTCATGATTCCGATTGCGATGCTTCAAAAAGAAAAAATGACATTTGTTGGAAGCGGACGTTTGCCAAAGCGGACGCTGGATGTTTATTTTGATTTATTCAAACAAAAAAATATGCCATTTTGGCAAATTACGAATGATTATCTGCCTCTTGAAGTGCAAGGGCTGTTAAAGCCTGGTCATTATTCAATCAAGGGTGATATCAGTTCACAATTCTTAACAGGACTGCTTTTTGCCTTACCGCTCTTGAAGAAAGATTCAGTCATTGAGGTCACAACCCAACTGGAATCCAAGGGATATATCGAACTGACTTTGGATGTCTTGAAGAGATTTGGCATTCACATATTATCAGCAGGCAATTATTTTTACATCAAAGGCTCACAAAAGTATCAGCCTCAAAAAGCGATGGTTGAAGGAGATTATTCCCAGGCTGCTTTTTGGATGGTCGCTGGATTGATCGGAGACTCCATTGTGCTGTTAAGCTTGAACCCCGTCAGCAAGCAAGGCGATTATAAAATCGTTGATATCATCAAAGAGATGAATGGACAAATTGAATATAGCGATTTGAACCGGATATGGAGTATTTCTCCATCTAAAACATATGGAGTAACCATCGATTTAAGTCAAATACCAGATCTTGGTCCGATCTTGATGGTCTTAGCTGCTTTAAGTGAAGGCACAACGACCTTCACCAATGCGGGGCGATTGAGAATCAAAGAGTCAGACAGACTTGAAGCGATGTATCAAACCTTGACCAAATTCGGCGTATCCATTTTTATGGATGGAGACACTGTTCAAATTACCGGTCAAAAAACACTCAAAGGGAACCAAGAATTTGATTCCTTTGATGATCACCGCATCGCGATGGCAATCGCGATCGCAGCCATTAAGGCAGACGGACCAGTCACCATTAAAAATCATTTATGTGTAAGAAAGTCATACCCGAATTTCTTTGAAGTGTACCAAAAACTGGGAGGGAAGATTCATGAATCTCGATGAGTTGAGAGCAGAAATTGATCGAATTGACAAAGACATGATGGAGCTATTCAAAAAGAGAATGCACGTTTCTTTTTTGATTGGTCAATATAAGAAGGAACACCAGCTTCCTGTTTTAGATTTAAAAAGAGAATCAGAACTTCTAGAAAAGAGAAAGCAGGCACTTCATGATGATGGACTTTGGCCACTATACAAAGAATTTATCCAAGAAGTGATGAGACTTTCCAAGGTCAATCAACAATGAGCGAGCGTTACGGCCTGATCGGCAAAAATATCAGTTTCAGCAAATCCCCAAAAATACATAAATTCATGGGCAAACATCTAAGGCTGGATATCACCTATGATCTTTTAGACGTCGAGGAACAAGAACTTTCTCATTTAGTCAAACAATTAAGATCTGGATTCTATAAAGGATTCAATGTTACCATCCCTTATAAACAAACGATCATGAACTTTGTAGATGAATTGACCAATA
>C687J13239_1000604_pt1 | contig 18101 bp, 17 predicted proteins | sample RifGroD2_FD_13239 | JGI IMG/M metagenome (IMG submission 13239) | reverse complement strand
CAAGGGCCGCAGCGGACGGCCTATCATTAAGGCCGCGGCGAAGAATGTCTGAGCGAGGCACTGTGTGCCGAGCGAGTTCTTCGCCGGCGGAGGCCTGCCGGCCCTCTTCCGCCGCGCCCGCTCTATGAGCGAGCGGTCGGCATGGTTCCTCCTGCCCGTCTATATCCCGAGATGCTTCTTTATTTTAGAGAGCGTGCGGTGCATTTCGGGGAGGCGGCCGAGCAAAGCTTCTATCTTCATGGCCTGCAGGCGCGGGCGGGCGGTGTGGCCGAAGACTATCTGGTTGGGGCCCAGGCTCGACATCACGCCCGTCTTGCCCATCACCACGGTGTTCTCGCCGATGGTGAGGTGGTCGGAGACGCCGGCCTGGCCGGCGAGGATGACGCCGTCGCCCACCGCGGTGGAGCCGGCCACGGCTACCTGCGCCAGGATCAGGCAGTTCTTGCCGAGCTTGACGTTGTGCGCGATGTGCACTAAATTGTCCATCTTGGTGCCCGCGCCGATGACCGTGGTCTCCAGCGCCGCGCGGTCTATGACGGCGTTGGCGCCGATCTCCACCTTGTCCTCTATGACCACGCGGCCGAGCTGCGGGATCTTCTCGTGCGTGCCGCGGGGGGAGGTGTAGCCGAAGCCGTCGGAGCCGATCACCGTGCCGGCGTGTATGATCACCTCTATGCCCACCTCGCAGCCGTCCAGGAGCTTGACGCCGGGGTAAAGGCGGGAGCGGGCCCCGATCCTGGCGTTGCGGCCCACGTAGCATTGCGCGCCGATCACGGCGCCGGTGCCTACGACGGCCCCGTCCTCCACTACGGCGCAGGCGCCGATGTGGACGTTCTCGCCGATCCTGGCCGAGGCGGAAACTACGGCGGAGGGGTGCGCGCCGGGCGGGGGCAGCGGGCGCATCTCTTTCTCCACGACGCGCAGCGCCAGCATGAAAGCGTACCTGGGGTTCTTGGTGTAGACCACGACGCCGGGGAAGGCCTTGAGCGCCTCCTCGCAGCCGCGCGGAGCCAGCAGGCAGCCGGCCCGCGAGGCCAGCGCGGCGGGCGCCAGCGCGGCGTCGGCCAGGAAAGCCAGGTCGGCGGGGCCGGCCTGCTCCAGCGGAGCGGCGGCGAAGAGCGGGGTGGCCCCGTCGCCCTGCAGGTCGCCTTCGGCGAGGCGGGCTATATCGGCGGCGGTCAAATTCATAGGCCGTTCTCCTCGAGTTTCTTGAGCAGCTTGCCGGTCAGGTCCACCGCGTTCTGGCCGTAAAGGATGTTGCGCTTGTCCACCACCACGCTGACCTCTTCCTTGATGGCCAGCTCGCGCAGGGCCACGTAGATGCGGCCCAGCAGCAGCTCGCCCTTGCGGCTCTCGTATTCCAGCAGCTCACGCTCGGCCTGGCGCTGCGCCTGGCGCAGCTCGGCTTCTCGGGTCACCACTTCGGCCTCTTTCTTCTGCAGCGCGGCGTCGATCTCCGGCACGGAGGTGGAGACGGAAAATTTAAAATGGGTCACCGGCACTTTGGCCACGCCCGGCATGTCTATGCCGCCCATGCCCGGCAGGGCCTCGGGCAGCGCGGCGGGGGCTGCGGTAGATAGCGTCAGCTCCGCCCCGGCGGGGGCGGAGGTGGAACCGGTCACCGGCTGGGTCGAGACCGCGGCCGCGGCCAGCGCCGCGGCGGCCGCCCTGGCGTCGGCGGCTGCCTGCTCCACGCTGCGCTGCGTCTCGAGGAGCGAGGGCAGCGTCAGCGCGAACTCGCGCTCCTGGCGCAGCTTGGCCATCTCGGCCTTCAGCGTGAAAATGGCGGTCTTCCTGGCGTTCAGCGCGTCTTCCTTCTTCTTGATCTCGGAGAGGAAGTCCTCGCGGGCGCCGGCGGTGCCGGAGTAGTCCTTGAAGACGCGGTCTATGTCCACGTAGCCTATGGTGCCGGACTCTCCGCGGTTCTCCTGCAGCAGCAGTTCCAGCGCCCCGGCGCCGGCGGGAACCAGCGCGAGGATAGCCGTGATGATCAGTTTTTTCATGATAACCTTCCGTTGTCTCCGGCGGCCCCGGGCCGCCGTTCTTTAGAACAGGTTGCCGAGCGTGAAGTAAATGTCCGAGCGCTGCTCGCCGGTCTTGTGGTTGAAACCGTGGCCCCAGTCCAGCCGGATCGGGAAGGCCGGCGTGGTGAAGCGGATGCCGAAACCCGCGCCGGTCTTGAGGTTCGTGGTGCCGGTGCCGACGCGCGTGCTGATGTCGTCGAAACCGTCCCACGAGTTGCCGATGTCGAAGAAGAACGCCCACTGCACTATGGTGCGGCGCCGCTCGCGCGCGAGCGGGAACTTGAACTCCACGTTGGCCACGTCGTAGACGCGGCCGCCGTTGAGCGGGCCGATCTGGCCGTTGTTGGAGTAGCCGCGCACCGTCTCGGCGCCGCCGAGGAAGTAGCGCTCGTACACCGGGACCGACTTGGTGTCGCCGAAGCGGCCCACGAAGCCGAAGCGGTTGGCGAAGGACAGCACGAAGGGGTAGTCTTCGATGGAGAACAGCTTGAGGTTGTAGCTGTAGGAGAGGGTGGGCTTGTAGTAGTTCACGTCGCCCTGCAGCGGGCCGCCGGCGTATTCCACGCCGATGGAGGCCTTGCTGCCGCGCGTGGCGTCCCAGATATTGTCGCGGGTGTCGCGGGAGATCTCCACGAAGACGGACGAGGTGACGCTGGTGCCCTCCTGCAGCTCGCCGAGGTAGAGGGCGTCCACCTCGCTGATGCGCACCTTCTCGTAGGTGTAGGAGGTGCTGAGGCGGTACTTGTCCTCCTCGAACCGCGGCCCGAGCGAGATCTTGCCGCCGGTGCGGCGCTCGGTGTAGGCCGAGATGGTGTCGCGGTAGGGCTTGTAGTGGCGCGTGTTGAAGATGTCGGCGCCCAGCGAGGTCGGGTGGTCCCCGATCCACGGCGTGGTCCAGCTCAGGTAGTAGTCCTGCACGCGCTTGCCGAAGTTCCACGACAGCGAGGTGCGGTGGGCGCGGCCGAACAGGTTCATGTGGGACAGCGACAGCGTGCCCACGAGACCGTCGGTGGAGGAGATGCCGGCGCCGGCGGTCAGCATGCCCGGCTTGCCCTCGGCCACGTCGAAGACGAGGTCCACCTTGTCCGGGTCGGCGGTGGGGTTGATGACGGGGCTGACGTCGTCGATAAAGCCCAGGTTGAAGATCTTTTCCTGGCTGCGGCGGATCTTGGAGGCGCTGAACACGTCGCCTTCCTTCTGCGTTATCTCGCGGCGCAGCACGTAGGACTTGGTGGCCTTGTTGCCCTCCACGTCGATGTGGTCCACGAAGATCTGGTTGTTCTCGACGATCACGTAGGTGATGTCCGTCTCGCCGGTCTTCTCGTTGAGGACCCGCTCGGGGGCGAGCGCGGCTTTCAGGTAGCCCTTGTCGGCGTACTTCTCCTGGATGCCGCGCACGGTCTCCTCGAAGCGCTCCTGATTGAACAGCTTACCGCGGCGGTAGGCCACGGCGGGCAGCAGCTCGCTGGGCAGGTAGACGGTGTTGCCGGAGAAATAGGTGGCGCCGAATTTCTGCTTTACGCCCTCGGAGACCGCGATGCGCAGCGTCACGCTGGAGCGGTCCTCGTTGAAGGTGACGGACGACTCGGTGACGCTGAACTCGCCGTAGCCGTTGTTCTTGTAAAAAGCCTCCAGGGCTTTCAGGTCGGCGTCGAGGTCCTGCGGGGAGTAGATCTTCTTGGGGCGGTTCTTGAGCTTCTTGACGAGCTTCTTGTGCGGGAAGCCGTTAGCGCCTTCCAGCACCACGGCGGCCATGCGGGCTTTGCGGCCCTCGGTCACGGTTATCGTGACGCGGCAGGAGGACGCCGCGGTGTCGAACTTCACGTCGTAGTCGGCCCGCGCGTCTATGAAGCCCTTCTCGCGGTACTTGTCGGCGATCTTGATGACGTCCTCGCGCAGCTTCAGGTCGTCGAAGAAATCCTTCTCCTTGAGGGTCATCTCGTCCTTGACGGCCGTCTTGGACAGGCCCTTGGCGCCGACGACCGTGACCGTCTTGACCACCGGCTTCTCGGAGATGATATAGGTGACGCGCACCGGCACGGAGGAGCCGGCGGCTTCCGCCAGCTTGGCCGAGACGGCGAGGCCGTGCAGCGGCTCGATATCCACCGAGACCTTTTCCACGCTGCCCAGCGCCAGGATGGACTCTATGTCCTGCGCCACGAAATCCCTGCGGTAGAGTTTGCCTTTCCTGGCCTTGCCGGCCCGCAGGATCACCTTGGGCTTCAGGTTGATAGTGCCTTTCACGGCGGCTTCCGCGGCTTCCCACGGGCCGAGGCCGGAGTCGTCAGAAACTGACGGGGCCGGGGCGGGGGCCGCGTTGTCCGCCGGGCCGCTCATGCCGGGCAGGTCCTGCGGGGTCTGGGCCGAAAGGGACGAGAAAGGGAGCGCGGTCAAAAGGAGCAGTAACTGGAGTTTTTTCATATATAAATAAAAATACGCTGCGCGGGCGGGGCGTTGCGGCCGGCGTACGCGCGTTATCCTGTATCTTACTATTTTTACCCGCGCTTATAAATCCGCCTTTTCCGTTTTTTATGCTAGAATTAGCGGAGTTTAACGAGGGCAGCCGTAATAATACGGCGCAGGGGCGCCGGCGGTTGCGTCCCGACCCCGGGCCAACGGAGAAAAAATGAAAAAAGTATACATCCTCGACACCAACGTGCTGATACACGATCCTCTTTCCTTCACCAAGTTCGAAGACAATACCGTGGTGGTCCCGATCTCCGTCATAGAGGAGCTGGATAACTTCAAGCATACCGCGGACGAGCGCGGCAAGAGCGCCCGTATCGTTTCGCGCAAACTCGACGAGTTCCGCATGAAAGGCAAACTGAACGCCGGCGTGAAGACCGAGGCCGGCGGCACCCTGATCGTGGACCTGGACCACGTGCAGGTGCTCCCCAAGGAGTTCAAGCTCCTCGAGATGGACAACCGCATTCTCAACACCGCCTACTGGTACGAGCAGAAGAAGCACAGCGCCATCCTGGTGACCAAGGACATCAACCTCCGCCTGAAGGCCGAGGCCGTGGGTCTGACCACCGAGGATTACGAGGCCGGCAAGGTTAACGTGGACGAGCTGTACCCCGGCCTGGTGGCGCTCGACTTCCCCTCCGCCTCCGTGGACAAGTTCTACAAGGACCACGAGCTGAAGAGCCCCGAGGAGCTTTCCCCCAACGAGTTCGTAGTGATCCATTCCAAAGAGGACCCCAAGAAGTCCGCGCTGGGCCGCGTGGACCCGAACGACCCTACCAAGATCCGCGCCCTCAACCCCGAGCCTTCCCCGTGGGGCATCCGCCCGCTCAACAAGGAGCAGCGCTGCGCCATGGAGCTGCTGCTGGACGATTCCGTCAAGCTCGTCACGCTGCTCGGCGCCGCCGGTACCGGCAAGACGCTGATGACGCTGGTCTGCGGCCTGCAGAAGGCCGTCGAGGAAAGCGTCTACCGCAAGCTGATCATCTGCCGCCCGATCGTGCCCGTCGGCAAGGACATCGGCTTCATCCCCGGCACCAAGGAAGAGAAGCTTTCCACCTGGATGGGGGCCATCTACGACAATCTGGAATACGTGATGGACAAGCGCCACCAGGAGAGCGCGATAGAGAAGTTCGAGTACCTGCTGCAGAACGAGAAGATAGAGATCGCCTCGGTGACGCATATCCGCGGCCGCTCGCTGCCCAAGCAGTACATGATCGTCGACGACGCGCAGAACCTGACGCCGCACGAGATCAAGACCATCCTGTCGCGAGCCGGCGAGGGCACCAAGGTGGTCGTGACCGGCGACCCGTACCAGATAGACAACCCCTACCTGGACATCGCCTCCAACGGCCTCACGTACATCGTCGACCGCATGCGCGGCCAGAAGATCTACGGGCACCTGACGTTCACCAAGACCGAGCGCAGCCCGCTGGCGGCGCTGGTGGCTGAGCTGCTGTAGGCGGGAGACCGCAAAAGAAAGGGCCGGCGGCGTCGCCGGCCTTTTTCTTTTTTGCGCCGCGGCGGGCCGGCCGCGGCGGTTTTGCGGTCTGGGCCGTAAGGCCCAGCCGCGTCTGGGCCTTTAGACCCTCGGCAGCCCGCGCGAATATATTACACTATAACTGTGCGACTGTCGGTAAATCCAAAGAACAGATAAGGAACCGCAACATGATGAAAAAAATGTTCAGATTAGCGGCCATGCTGGCCCTGCTGGTGAATTCCGCCCCTATTTTCGCCGCCGAGACCGCGGTTAAAACCGCCCCCGCGCCCGTCGCGCTCGGCGAACTGCTCAGCGGCTCGCTCTCCGGCCTGGCCGTCCTGCCCGCCCCCGAGGAGATAAAGATCCCCGAGGCCCTGCCCGTCAGGCAAGACAAGGCCGCCGGCATGGCGCCCAAGCCCGGCAAGGATTTCACCCCGGTGGTGCAGGACAAGGCCCGCATCAAGGCCATCATGCAGCTGGTCTCCGACATCTATAACGGCAAGCCGCTGCCCTATTCCCAGGACGGCACCACCTTCAAGAACAAGGAAGGCAAACTGCCCGCCCAGCCCGCCGGCTTCTACAAAGAGTACACGCTGCTCACCGGCAGCGCCCCGCACACCGTCACGATAGGCGGGACCACCTACCAGGTAGCCCCTGACCTGAGCGCGCGCGGTTCCGAGCGCGTGATCATCGGCGGCGGCGAGAAGATCTATTATACGCCCGACCATTACGCCAACTTCATACTGCTGACGGTAGTGTACTGACGGTGGCCCAGCCCGGGGAAGAAGGACTTTTCCTGGACCTGAGGGCTTCAGGCGCGGCGGAGGGGATCGCAACACGGTTCCCTCCGCCGGCTTATTTCACTTTCCCTCCTATTTCGGCAAGAACTGGGACGCGCTGCTGGACTGCCTGCGCTCCCTGCCCGACTCCGTGCCGGCCCGCGGTTACGTGCTGGCGGTGCGCAATTCTTCTTCTTTCCTCCTCCTGTCCGCCAAGGACAAGGAGGACTTCGCCGATATCGCCGGCGAGGCGCGGGCCTTCCTCAGGGAAAAATACAGCGCGAACCTCGTTGTCGCCCTTCTTTGACCCCTTAAGGGTGCCGCCAGGACCTCCCCGGCACCCCTTGAAATCCTTAATATTATCTGTTAGACTATAAACGCTATAATAGTCACTATATAGCGAGTGCCCGGGCTGCGTTTCTGACGGCACCTTTTCCGGCGTTTCAGCGGGCGGAGTACCTATGAAAACCAAGGAAATAACTTTAAAACTCAAGTTCAACCGGCATCAGGCGACGGCCCTGCTGGCGGTTTTTTTTCTGGCCTGGCATCCGGCTTTCCTGGGCTCTGAAACCCTTACCCTTACCACCTATTACCCCGCCCCGTACGGCGGTTACGTCAGCCTGCTGACCACTCAGCAGACCCTGCTGGCCCGGGACAGCGGCAATGTCGGCATACGAACAGGAGCGGTTCTGCCCAGGCGGCCGTTGGATGTCGGTGGCGAAATTGTGGCGACAAACAGGATCACCATGGCCCAAGATATGGGTACCGCCAGCCGGACCTGGCATTTAGATAATTCCGCCGGCACGTTCAGGATATTCGATCAGCCTAACATTAGCACCGTGGGGACCGAACGCTTTACCATAAACAGCCTGGGTAATGCGAATCACGGCGGCAACCTCAACATGTCCAGAAACGGCGCCGCGATAACCGGCACGAACATGTCAATATCCGGCCTCTGCTACTGGCGGGCCATGAGCGGTTCCGGCTGGTCCTATTGCGCGGCGGGAGAGAACCTGGTCAGTACCAATTTCTCCACCTGGACCTCGGAATGGACCTGCATAGGTCGCGGTTTGGCGAACTCTCCCACCGCCACGATGTGCGCCCAGGGTGTCAAGACTACCGGGGTCAGCGGCAGCATGCTGTGCTGCCGCATCCAGTGACGGGGCGGAGCGCCGCCGGGAAAAGGGCCGAAGTTCTTCAGAAGGGGATGCGGCGAGTGATGATAATTCCAATAGACCCTAAAAAATATTCTTTACCAACGATAAGGTACGCGGCTTACGCGCTGAGCGGCGGAAATCATGTCCTGCTGGCGTTAAAAAAAGGCAAGGTAGAGGCGGCTTTCTCCCCGAAAGCCGGCGGCTCGGCTGCCGGCCTGAAGAAGCTTTTCCTGAGGGAGCTGGAGGACGAAAAGTTCCGGGAACGGCTCTTCGCGGAGAATAGCGAACTCCATTATTGGATGATCAAGCGGGCCATCAATTACGTGCCCGCGGAGAACAAGCCCAGGGAAGAGTTCGGGCTCACCCCGGACCAGGAGAAGGAACTGGAGCAGCTAATCGCCCAGGTGGAAAGCGAAATCAAGCTGGGCAAGGACGATCCCAAAGGGATAACCAAGACCTGGGAACAGAAATATGGCAAGAAAGCCCGCCGTTAAAACAGCAGAGGCCCCGGATTTCCGGTTCAGACGGCTCGACGGCGGGTTCCTGGTCACCAACGATTTCGGCGGCCACGCCTTCCTGTCAAATTCCGATTTTTCGCGGTATTCCACCGGCCGGCTGGCCCCTGGGAGCAAGGTCTATGACGGCCTGGCCGCCGGAGGTTTCGTCAAGGACCGGCTGAACTTCGAAAGCCTGTTCGGCAACTGGCGGTCGCGCAATGAATCCGTTTTTTACGGCACCGGCCTGCACATCTTCGTGCTCACCCTGAGGTGCAACCACAAGTGCGCTTACTGCCAGTCCTCTGTCGCCGGCGAAAAGGCCGAGAATCTGGACATGTCCCTGCCGATAGCCAAAAAGTCCGTGGACCTGGCTTTCCAGAGCCCAAGGAGCGCTATCACCATAGAGTTCCAGGGCGGCGAACCCCTGGCCAACTGGGACGTGCTGAGCGGGACGATAAAATACGCCAGGCTCAAGGAGAAGCGGACCGGCAAGAAGCTGACGCTGGCGCTGGTCTCCAATTTCAGCCTGATGGACGAGGCTAAGGCCGCCTTCCTGCTCGAGAACGAGGTTTCCATCTGCACCTCCCTCGACGGCCCGGAAGCCCTTCACAACGCCAACAGGACTTACGCCGGCGGCAATTCCCACAAGCAGACCGTCAAATGGCTGAAGCACTTCAATGCCAGCCACGATTCGCAGTACGGCCTGAAATACCGGGTCTTCAAACCCAGCGCGCTGCTGACGGTCTCGAAACGGACCCTCGGCCGTGGCAGGGAAGTGGTGGACGAGTATATCGGGCGCGGGCTGGAAGAGATCTTCCTCCGGCCGCTGGCCCCGATAGGCTACGCCAAGAAGCACTGGGGCGCGATAGGCTACACGCCCGAGGAATTTCTGAAGTTCTACAAAGAGGCGCTGCGCTACATCCTGCGCAAGAACCAGGCGGGGGTAAAGATCAGGGAGAAGTTCGCCGTCCTGCTCCTCTCCAAAATTTTGAAGTCCAGGGATTCCGGCTATCTGGACATGCGCTGCCCCTGCGGGGCCTCCACCGGGCAGCTGGCCTACAACTATAACGGCGACGTCTACACCTGCGACGAAGCGCGCATGGTAGGCTGGGGCGGGGACGACATCTTCAAGGCGGGAACGGTCAGGGATAAATACGAGGACATAATTTCCTCCCCCACTACAAAGACAGTTTGCGCCGCCTCCAATCTCGAATCGCAGCCGCTCTGTCACAGGTGCGCCTACCGGCCCTACTGTGGGGTCTGCCCTGTAGTGAATTACGAGGCGCAGAACAGCATCTGGGGCCAGATGCCCGCCAATTACAGGTGCCGGCTGCTGACGGGGCTCTTCGACTTTCTGTTCGGTCTGCTGCGGGACGCGAAGAGCCGGTCCGTACTTGAAACGTGGGTGAACGCTGGAGCGAGCCGATGAAAAAAGAATTTAAAGTCGATCTGGCGCTGTATTCCGAGGAAGCCCTCGGCCTGGCCGCCAACGTGGCCGGGAACGCGCGCGTGGCGCTGAAGAAAGGCCGCGGGGGGCTGGCGGTAGAAGTCGAGGCGGGGGAGCCCGAGGCCGCCTTCCGGGACTTCATGAACGAGGCGCTGAACCAGCAGTGCAGAATAGACCTGGTGAAGAAGAACTTTAAAACGTCCCAGCTTATACTCGCCAATGCTCTGGTCTCGGCTCTGGGACAGAAGAACTCTAGGGAGGGGTGATGAGAAAGTACCTTATTCTGTTCGTTATCGGCAGCCTCGCGCTGGTCCTGTACCTGCGCAACAGGGATACCGCCGTCAAGACCGATCTTCTGCCCGTCCCCGTCCAGGAAACGGGCCTGCCTGCCGGCGTGGCGCTGCCGCCCGATGCCGGCAAGATCCAGCCTGTAGAGGCCTCCCTGTCAACTGACTCGCAGCTCCCGCCAACGCCGCCTGCGCCCATGCCGCCGGCCCCGAATCTGCTTATAAATTCCCCCGCGGACACCTGCGCGAGGGAGACCAAGGTGAAGGACGTTCTAGCCGGCCACGAAAAGACCTGGGGCTACCTGAGCAAGGACAAACTTAAGAGTTACGCCGTGCTGCAGTCGGTGGGGGAGCAGGGGATAAAGGACCTCTCCGCCCTGGTGGGCAAGTACCAGGCCTGCGTGTCTCTGGCGCGCGACAAGGACCTGTGCGGCAGCCTGCCCAAGGTGGACGGCAAGGTGGACTACGAGATGAACAGGTCCTGCCTTGAAACCCTCTACCCCGTGGGCTTCTCCGGCTACACGATGAACAAGTCCGCCTACCTGTATTGCTCCGGCTATTTCAAGAATAACCTCAAGGGCGCCAGCGAGTTCACGTCGGAAGGAAACTTCTGCGGCATAGCCAGGGAGGGCCTGCCCACCCTGTCCGCCAAGTTCTGCGGCAGCGTGCCCGCCGGGGTCAGGGCGACCTGCCTTGGTTCCTTCCCCAAGGACCCCGCGGGCTGCAAGAACGAGGTCTGTTCTTTGATCTGGAGCGTGCGTGTTGCCGTCGAGAACAACGCCCCCGGTATGCTGGGCCCGGACATGGGTTCGCTCGCCGCGGTCCTGCTGGACAAGAAAGAGGACTCCTGCCGGCAGCTTGGCGATATGGTGGTTCAGCAATACTGTTCGGTGAAGTACCGGATCGAAACGAAGGTCCAGGAGCTGGAGATAAACAAGAATCAGGAGCAGCTTAACAAGCAGATGCGGTCCGGCCGGGAAATCAAGTCCGAGGATTGAAGAGGTCTTATGCCTAAAAAAACTAACGGGAAGATCAAAAGATTTCTTAGCAGCGAAGAAGGGAAGATGGTCGATTCCGATGTCCTGAAAACCGCCATCGCGCTCGGGATCATCGGCGCTACGGCGCCCGAGGACCTCTCCGCCCAGCAACCCATCGTTCATTCCAACTTCACGGCCAATACGGGGCATTACAGTCACGGCAGCCACGGCTCCCACGCTTCGCACGGTTCCCACGGCTCCCATGGCTCGCACGGTTCCCACGGCTCCCACTCGAGGGGCGGCTGGTGCTGACCCCGGTTCGGCGCTGAGGTTTCAGCCAGCCCGCCCACAATCCGGTGAACAAAAAGATATACCTGGCCGGCGTCATAGCCTTTGCTGTCGCCGTCTTTTCGTATTGCTATGGGGGCCGCGGCCCGCTTTCGGAGGGCGGCCAAAAGCCGACAGCCGGTCAGCCGGCCGGGGACGGCTACGGCATCCCGGAAGATTGCCCGGCGGACAGGGGCTATATAGAGGCCCTGATACAGCCGGAGGCGGAGTGCGCGAAAAGCGCCGACGTCGCGGGGGTGGCGGCCGCCTACGAGAAGACCTGGGGCTATTTTCGCGGCGATCCGGAACTCTCCTATTTAGCTGCCAGGGCGGCCGCCCCGGCGGAAGTGGAGGAGCTCAAGGCCCTGATAGGCTACTACCACGCCTGCCTCTCGCTGGCCGAAGGGCGGGACCTCTGCGGCCGACTGGTAAAGAAGCGGGAGGGCGAAACGGGCCTCTACGACATGATGTATCTTCGCTGCCGCAAGACCTCGCTGCAGGTCGGTTTCGCGGCTTTCGCCGCCGGCTACTCTGACGATGAGGCCTACTGCGCTGAAAGTTACAGAAGCTTCCTGTTCCGGGACATAGCCGGGACCGTCGATGAAAAGCAGTTCTGCTCGACCGCCAGGAAGGGGGTGGACGGGCTCGGCGCCATCTGCAGCGGCGGCGCGGGGTTGTTCTGCTCCGGCGTATTCCCGGCCAATGGCCGGGAATGCAGTCTGAGACCGTACGACAGGACGGATCCGGGAGACGCCAACGAGGCCTTAGAGGATATGCGGGACTGTGGCGCCTACCGGGATTTCTCCCGCGCTTTCCGGACCGGCAGCCCGGCTGGACTGTCTCCGGAATACGGGGCGCTTTACGCGGCTTTCGTTTCCCGGGATGCGCGCTCCTGCGAAGCGCTGGGGCGCGCGGCAGCGAAGAGCTACTGTTCTATCAGGCACCGCATGACGTTTCAGCAAAAGGCCGAAATGATCCGGCTATCTTTTCTTGAGCGGGACGGCAGGCTGAAGCGCCGGAGCGCGGAGGCCGGCCGGTGAGCCCGCGGTCGAGATGATAAACAAACCGTTCAACCTGTATTTCGAGAACGCCGCGCGGGGCCTCTTCCTCGCCAATGCGTCGGGTCAGGCCGCCTACCTGGAGGGGGCCTCCTCGCGCCTGCTGCGGCCCTTGCGGCTGGGCCGCCGGACGGCCGCCTGGCTGCGCGACAACGATTTTTTCTCCGGCCGGCTGGACTTCGGCCGGCTGGAGGAGCGCTTCAGGGAACATTACTTCGCCTCCTACGCCGGTCCCTCCATCCACATAGTTACCCTCACCAACAGGTGCGACCTGGCCTGCTCCTACTGTTCGGCCAGCTCCAACTCCTCCTCGGCGGATATGTCGAAGGCCACCGCCGACAGGCTGCTGGACTTCGTCTTCGCCATTAAGAACGAGCGGCTGGTGCTGGAGTTCCAGGGCGGCGAGCCGCTGCTGAACTTCGGGGTGCTGAAGCACATCGTCGTGAAAGCGAAGCGGCTGAACCGCCGGGCCGGCAAGAAACTGCATTTTTCCGTGGTGACCAACCTGCAGGGCATGGACGCCGCCAAGCTGGACTTCCTGGCCGGCAACGGGGTCTCGATCTGCGCCTCGTTCGACGGGGTGCGCGGCGTGCACGACAAGAACCGGGTCTCGCGCAACGGCTCCAATTATGACAGGGTGACGCGCTGGCTGAAGGAAATACAGGGGCGCATCGAGCGGGGCGAAAAACTGGAAACCCCCAACGCCATCTGCACCGTTACGCGCGACCTGCTGCCTTTCCCCGTGGAAACGGTGGACGCCTTCGTGAAGAACGGGCTGCGCCGGATACAGCTGGGGCCGCTGGATCCGGTGGGCCGCGGCGCCCGGCTGGAGCCCTATCCGCAGGCGGAGTATTTCGACTTCTACCGCAAGGCCCTCGAGCGCATGGGCGAACTGACCCTGAAAACGGGCCGGGCCGTCTACGAAAAAGGCGCCTTCAATATACTCAAATCCACCGAGACCGCCGAGAGGAGCCCCCGGCGCAACCTCGAACTGCTGCTCAGGCTCGCCTATGACCACAACGGCGATATCTACCCGAGCGACGAGGCCCGGATGCTGGCCGGCGCCGGGGACGACCTCTTCAAGCTCGGGAACGTACGGCGGGAGCGGCTGCCCGACGTGCTGGAGAACCCCATGGCCAGGGCCCTGATCTCCTCCTGCTTCGGGGAATTCTCGCAGCCCTACTGCGCCCGCTGCCCGTACAGCTATTACTGCCGTCTCTCGCCTGTCTACAATTACATCTTCCAGGGTTCGTTCTGGGGGAACCTGCCGGCGAGTCCCCGCTGCGCCTTCTACAAGTTTATGTTCGGCCTGGTGCTGCGGCTCAAGCGCGAGCGGCGCTGGCGCGGCATCTTCGATATCTGGCTCAGGGAGGGCGTGAACTGATGCTCATCAAAGAGGCGGCGAAAAAATTCGGCTGGCCGAGGGCGCGCATGAAGGTCTGCGAGCTGACCCTCAATTACGCCTGCAACGCCCGCTGCATCTTCTGCTACAGCTCTCCTGACCTGGAGCAGTGGAAGGGCAAGGACGACCTGCGCGCGCGCCGCGCGGCCGACTACCTGCTGCTCTCCTACAAGAGCGGGTCGCGCATGGTGCAGTTCATCGGCGGCGAGCCGACCATCTACCCCGAGCTGCCGAAGCTGCTGCGCCTGGCGAAGAAGATAGGTTACCCCGCTATCCAGGTCATTTCCAACGGCATCAACCTGGGCGACCCGGCTTACGCGGCCGAGCTCGCCGCCTGCGGCATGAACACCGCCAGCATTTCCCTGCACGGCGACAACGCCGCCACCCACGACGCCATCACGGGCGTCCGGGGCTCCTTCGACAAGGCGGTCAGGGCCTGCGCCAACCTGCGCTCCCACGGTGTTTACATCAACATCAACACGGCTGTGACCGCGATAAATTACAAGAACCTGCCGGCCTTCACGGGCTTCGCCCTCGACAGCTTCGGCACCGATTCGGTGCACCTGATCGCCACGCATTTTACGGGCGCCGCGGCCAAGGCGCCGGAGAAACTCATCGTCCGCTACTCGCTGCAGGCCCCGTACATCAGGGCGGCCGTCGAAGCCTTCAGGGAGCGCGGCGTGCGGCCCGCGTTCAGGCTCCTGAGCAACTACGTGCCCTGCCTGCTGCCCGAACACGCCAACCTGATGAAGGACTGGGAGCTGCCGAAGCGCGACGACGACCTCTTCCTGCCGGACGAGACCCACGTCGGGCGCATGTACACGATGGTCACCGACAAACTGCGGGCCAAGGCCGAGAGCTGCCGGGACTGCGCGTACAACCGGGCCTGCGCCGGCTTCGAGCGGGACTACGCCGACCATTTCGGCGGCGGCGAGTTCAAGCCGGTGCGCAGGAAAAGGACGGTTTTCGGGGTGAAGGCGGTCTATGGCTGAGTTCAACAAGGAGATACAGAAGCTCAAACTGGCGCTCACTTCCGACTGCGTGCTGCGCTGCGCCCATTGCTTTATCGACAAGTCCGCCGGGCTCACGCTGCGCTTCGCGGACGCCGCCCGCGCCGTGGACCTGTTCCTCGGCAGCCCCGGCGATTACAAGCGGCTGGAGCTTTACGGCGGGGAGCCCTTCCTGCGCTACGACCTGCTCAAGCGCATAGTTGCCTATGCCCGGCGCGTCAATAAAAAAGCCGGCAAGCGGCTATTCATCACGGCCGCCACCAGCGCCGTGCCGCTCGACGAGGCCAAGCTGGCCTGGCTGCGCGCCAACGGCGTCGGCCTGGCCATCAGCTTCTCCGGCGGCCGCGCCACGCACGACCATACCCGCGTCTTTCCCGGCGGGGCCGGCTCCTACGCCGTGGTCAGCAAGAAGTGCGCCCTCGCGGTCCGGGCGCTGGAGGGGAGCAGCCTGGTGGCCCTTCTCTGCGTGCACCCGGCCCGGGCCGCCGGCGTCTACGAGGATTTCAGGAAGGTGCTGGCGGCCGGTTTCAGGACCGTGGATATCGAATGCGTCCACGGCCACGGCTGGGACGAGAAAAGTTTCCGCCTCTTTAAAACCGGCTTCGACAAGGTGCTGCGCCGCGTGGACGCGGGGATCCACTCCGGCGACCCCGTCTTCCTCGAAAATTTCATCGAGCTGCTGGTCTGCACCGCGCGCGGCAAATTCGCCTGTCCCGTCTACAGGGACCTCGAGATGTACCCCGACGGGAGCTACTCGCTTTATCCGTTCGGTTTCGTGGACGGCGCGGCGGACGCGGCCAGGGTGCGCATAGGCAGCGGGGCGAAGGGGCTGAAGAAGAAGTTCCTCGCCTGCTCCTACCCGTCCCGGGCCTGCCGCGGCTGCGCCGGCGACTACTATGTTCTGGACCGGCTCCGCGACGGCCACGCCCCTTACACCTACCGGACCGCCAGCTCCGAGCTCTTCTTCAAGGGCGTGCTGGAAAAAACCGCGTCTGACCGGCGCTATCTCGGCTACGTGCGCGAGATCCGGACCATGAGGGAGGCCGCCTACCTGCGCTGACGCGCCGGTTCCGGCTATCATGAGGAAATACAGGCGATTCGAGCTCTACCTCAATCTGAACTGCAACCAAAAATGCCTGCATTGTTTCAACGGCAGGGCCCTGCGGGCGGCCGGGAAAGAGCTTGGCTTTTCGCGGCTCTGCGCCGAAATGCTGCGGATGAGGGCGAAAGGCTTCGACTGGCTGTCGCTCCTCGGGGGAGAGCCCACGATCCACCCGGAGATACAGAAGCTGGTCGCTTTGGGCAGGAAGATGGGCTACAGGCGTGTGATGACCTACAGCAACGGCCTGAAATACGCCGACCGGGAATTCACGGCGGGGATGAAAAAAGCCGGGCTTACCGACACCTGCCTCAGCGTCCATGGCCACGACAAGCGGCTGCACGAGGCGGTGACCGGGGTGCCCGGCTCTTTTGAGAAGGTCCTTCAGGCCATAGAGAACCTGAAGCGCCGCAAGGTGGAGATCACCCTGATACTCGTGCTGAACGCCTTGAACAAAGACAAGCTCAAGGAGATGCTGCGCTTCTACGCCTCGAAGAAGATAAAGCGGTACATGATCTTTTTCCTCAAATATCAGGGCAGGCTTATCGAGAGCGGCAGCGCGGCGAAAAAATTAATGTTCCGGGTGTCGGAGCTCGGGGAGACGCTGGCGGAGATCCCGGCCCTGGCGGCGGCCGAGAAGATAAAAATACAGAATATCGAGCACGTTCCGCATTGCGTTGTTCCGGAGAATTGCCGCGGGCTGATAGCCGGGAACGACTACGGGGGAGCGGAAATGGTGATACAGAGCGGGGAGCTGCTGGAAGTTTCCCGCTCTCACAAGGGCTTTCTTTTCAAGAGCGCGTGCCGGGCCTGCCGGTACTACCGTGCCTGCGCGGGGATAGACCCGGAATACGCCAGGGTTTTCGGACTCGGGGAATTCTCCCCGGTTAAATAATTATTCTTGCGCCTACCAGTAAACCGGCTGAAAAAGCTGCGGCGCCTCTTTTTTCAGCGGCCGGAACTCGCCGTCCCCGTAGCGCTCCAGGTACAGCCTGTCCACGCCGTAACAGCGGTCGGCGTACACGCAGGTGCGGCAGGCGGGGACCTGTGTTTTGCGGTCGTCGTAAATGTTGGACACTTTTTTGCTGGCTTCGCGCGTAAGCACCGCGTTGTTGCGGTTCTTGTGGTCCGCGCCCCAGTCTATCATCACGTTGGCGCAGGAAGGCAGCAGGCAGGGCACGAAATTCCCCAGGAAGCGCCAATCTATCCGCAGGCGGTGCTTCCGGATCAGCCCCAGGGCCACCTGGAGGTAGGGCATCAGTTCCGTGTAGGAGAGCTGCAGCGAAACGGCTTCGGAGAATTTGCCGGAGTAGAAGCCGAAGAAAAAACAGAAACCGGTCAGGCCCAATTCGCGGACGAAGAAATCCGTGTAGGCGGGGAGCTGGCGGTAATTCCGCCTGTTCACCGCCATGTTGGTGGACGTATAGACACCGAGGGCGTTGAGGTTGTTTATGCCTTTGAGGGCCGCCGCGAAAGACCCTTTGACCCCGGTCAGGGCGTCGTGGGTTTCCGGGTAGGCGGCGTGCACCGCCACCTTGGCCATAGTGAGGCCCGCGGCGGCCATGTCGCGGCTGAAAGCGGCGTCGGCGAAGCGGATGCCGTTGGTCATCACCTCTATTATCCTGAAGCCGGTCTCCCTGGCCCGCGCGGTAAGCGGCAGTATGTACGGGCAGATCGTCGGCTCACCGCCGGAGAACACGATCATCGACATCCTGCCGGCCCGGGCGCGGGCCATCATCTCGAAAGCCCTTGCCCGCGGCAGCCAGTCGCCCATTTTCTCGTGGGCGCAGCAGAATACGCAGCGCGCGTTGCAGGTGTCCCCGAGAATGATCTCGCTGGTGCGCACCATGGGCGGCTTCGGCCAGCGGTCCCGCTTCGTAACGTCGAAGAGGTCCAGGCGGCGGTTGTAGCCGCCCAGGTAGGCGGCCCTGTCGAACGATGGCTGTGACTTGACCATACAATCATTTTAACATATGGCCTGAAAATTCCGGACCGGGCACCGGCCCGCGCGCGGCCGGGCGGCGCGGCCAATTTTGATATTATCTATCTATATGATGACGCTGCCCGGAGCAGCCGGGCCGGGCGGGAAAGGCC
>C687J13239_1000594_pt1 | contig 18296 bp, 24 predicted proteins | sample RifGroD2_FD_13239 | JGI IMG/M metagenome (IMG submission 13239) | reverse complement strand
AGTTTTCACTACCCCGTCCGTATCCTCAATAGTGGCAAAGGGTATATTTCTCCCCTTTCCATCATCAAAGGTTTCTTTAGGAACTTCAGATTCTCCTTTATTGGTTACCAAGCTAAGCTCGTTATAATGATCTATCTGGGCCTTTTGGTCTGGTACATTGATAATTTTAGCTAGTTCATTTGTGCAGAGTACATCGTGTACAGTTCTAGGCATTTTTCTATCCATCACAGACCGTAATCTAGAATGTCTAATCTTATCACTTCGAGTAGGAGACTCCACCAGCTTGTTATCCCCTTCCATGGGGTCAAACCCTGAGGTTATGGAACGGATAACTGCCTTTCTTCGCTCAGAATCTGGGCATTGTACCACTATATTAATAGAAGTATCAAAGGCATCAGACTTGGCCTTAAATCTAGTAGCATTAGACTCTATGCTTCCATTGAGAAACTTTTTATTTCCTCCTAAATTGTCTGACTCTTCCCACCCAGGTATAAAGGAATTACCAAACATATTTAAGCCACCCTCTACAGCTAAGCCTGCAAGCCACCCCCCTGTTAGAGCTATCTTTTTAATGGAGGGTTTTTCCCCTTTCCTTCTAGGGACATCCTCAGTCTGTTTATGGGTGTCCAGTAGAGTCATCATGGAATCATTCCATTCGCTGCCTCTAGGCCTTAAGCCAATTTGAAGCAGGGTTACGTCCCCCTCCTTCAGATAATGCTTGGCGTTTAGAAGGGATTCTAGTATGGAAAAATGAGTATTGTCAATATCTAATGATAGAAGCTGGTGGTATTTTAAATGCATCTTAGCAACATCTGTGGTATCCTCAACAAATTGAGGCATGGGGTCAGTTATAACTTTAACATTAGACTGTTTCCAGCATTTCATTACCTGTCTTGCTAATCCTTCTTTTACCCCTTCCTTATCTGGAACTACTAAATAAAAACCAATTTGGTTATGTCGAATTAATACTTCCCACCATATCATCATTTCCTGTTCATATGTCATGAAATACTCATCAGATTCAAGACTGATGCGATCAGTTAATGGCTTATACAATCTAGCAAATTCAGACATCAGCCATTTTACATTCATATTGCTTGTCATTTTGCTTGGAGAAATCTCCAGAACTGTGTAATCTAGATCATTCTTTTTAATGGCTCTGTCTCGTAGGTTACTCATGTTGAGAGTGATGTCTTCCAATCCTGGTATATCTTCCTCCCTAATGGTGTCCACCTTCTCCCCCTTGACATACAACGGATTTATCTTTTGTAGGAGTGATCTAATAACACCATCAGTTTTAGTCCCTTTAGAGACAAGTTCAACCCCAGGTGTTATCCTAGGGTTGATAATAGTTTTTCCTATTCTGATAATCGGTGCCATGTCATTCATAATGTTACCTCCCCTTATTAAAATTTGGATCTGTCTTGAAAATATCCTTCACACCTTCTACAGCTTGTTCCTTAATATACCTGCCAATTTCTGCCTTGATACCAGACATGATATTAGTCCCAGCTTCACTAAATTCTCTAGTTATAATGTGAAACAGCTCTGGTGTGATAAAATACACCAATACACCCAGAGCTGTATAATACAAACCCAGCTTAACAAACTTAATCATTAGTATTGAATGTGTAGCATAGCTACCAGTGCTGTGTGAAGCAACATTGTGGTTAGTTTAATGGCACCCATACCTGCCAGGACTGCAATCCCAGCACCTACATACAAAATGGTCTTCTTCTTTACCCTCACATTAATTCCTCCTAGCTAAACATATTTTGTAGGTTCTTAAACCCAGCCTCCACATCTGTAGTCTCAGTAACTTCCTCTAGTATCTCCTCAATGGGAATGTCAGATGTCATGTTACGTTTGTCTGACACCCATGTCAGATTTTGTCTGACATTTCCAGTTGTTTTAACAGGTATGTGAGTTTCTAGTCTATCAGCAATAGCATTTCTAATAAATTCACTCTTACCTGAACACCCCATATTATTTAATATCTCATCCATCCATTCAGTATCTTTAGTAGTCCTAAATGTGTGCTGCTTACCCATTTTGCACACCCCAAGTCTTTACACCCCACTTAGCATACCCATTAATTACTGCCCACTGACTATCCTGAACTAATTCCATGTTGGGGAAGGATGGCAGTATGAATTTATTCAAGTGTATGGCACCACCTCCAGCCAATAATATGTGATCTATTCTCCAAGAGCCTCTCCATCTATGAGAGATTTCACTAATTAGCTCCATTGCAGTACTTTCAAAGGCATTATTAATGACCGTTCTCATATCATACACTTTACCATTCTTAAAGAATTTCCCAGACATTACTACAGGTTCTATTTCATGTAACTTGAGTAATGTGTCAAAGGTGCTTAATATCTTATTAGATATGATTCCATATGCATGATTCATAGCGGTCTCCGTAGAAAATGTTTGTCTCTCCACTGGTGTTAACCCTTTCATCACATACACATCTGTAGTTCCAAATCCAATGTCCCATACCGCCCATGTCTCCTCTAATATGCTGGGGTTAATCACCTTACCTTCCCAGTTCAGAATCTCATTGATATACACCCCAAATGGTTGAGGAATAAATCTACCATCCAATACATCCACTGCACTGAATATCTTTTCTCCATTTAAGTCTACCCGTATATGGTGATCTGACACCATTAGGGATTTAATCTCATCCTTAAACTTTGTAAAGTGACTTACTGGTAAGCCAGATACAACATATGCCTTGTGATTGCCAGATCCAAGATGACTGAATGCAACGTGCATGAGTGCTTTGGTGGCCATGCTATCAAATCTATTGGGTTGTAAAGAGTGATATATGGACTCAGACTGATCAATAGCCTGATCCGATACAAAGAGCTGTTTGTTATCCATTTCCACAATGATTTGATCTTTATCACTAGTCCCCATACTCAAGGATTGAAACTGAAGGTTAAACCCATCCCCCACCACTGATTTCATGAGTTTACGCTCATTGTTAACAAGTGATTTAGTGTAGAGAAATCCAATATCAATAGGTACAATTTTAGTCACAATAATCCCCCCTTAATTAAAAGCCATAGTAGCCTTAAGCATAGCAGCCACCCAGCGCAGGAAGGCAAAGAAAGTAGGCAGCATAGCTATTCCAAGATAAGCCCACCCAACAGACTTGACTCTATCCCATCCAGCTTGCTTTTTACCTGTGGCAACTAACACTAGCCCTACCACGGCATATCCCCAGAGTATAGGTTCAGCAATTGCTGTTATGACATCTATAACACTCTGAAATCCTTTACGTATCTGCTCTGCACCTGCCGGGGATGCTGCTACTGCCTTGGCTATCTCTGGTGTAGCCGCATAAGCAGCCTTAGCCCCTACCCTACCCCAAGAGTATGCCGTGAGCAACCCTAATCCAAATTTGCTAAACCAATTTACCCACTTATCATAAGAATCTTTGACTTCACAGGTATTGATGGGAGCGTATCTACATGAACTGGTGTGAGGCAATTCATAAGAGACACTAGAACCAATCCTTACCCTCATTATGGCTGCTGTCATTTAAATAAACCTCCTTGTTCATTTTTGTCACCAATGGTACTAACCTTTTCTACTTTTGTAAGATGCCTATCTATTTTGCACATAACTTTCCAACTTAAAACAATGATACAAATACAAGCAGTTATGATGGCCAATCTTCATGCTCCTTTCCTCACCCGCTAAATGATCCACCCCGCGATAAAAAGAAAAGCCGAGAAAAGCTAAAACCCCAAAACCCCCATGAAACAAAGGATCGTACATGCCAAGAGCGTTTTTATTTAATTGGGAGGGGTCAAAATGACGTTTGGAGATTTTATTTCGCCCCAGCTTGTCACATTCCTAACTGTACAAAAGGATTGATTCGGCGGAATCGGAAAAAATAGAGTCAAGGAGGTGAAAGAAATGGCTCTTATAGGAGTGGTAATTTTGAAACAAGCAGCAATAGGATTAGGTATAGTTTATGTATTGAAGGGGATAAGTTGCCTTCTCCAATAGAGAAGAGAATTCATATAATATGTCATACTACTCTCTGAAATGATTTTCTTATTATTCAATAAGGAGGTGACATATTATGGGTTCTATGTCCAAGAGTTATGACATTAACTCCAATGTGGAGCAGACGTATGAGTCTGACAGTGTTAAAGTAGTGTTGGATGATGCTACCTTTAATGTTAAAGCAACGGCAATTGACACATCTGGGGTAGATCTAGTAGGGGTGAATCCAATAGCTGACAAAACTTTTACTACTTTAGCTGAGGCTATTGAGTATTACAAAAGCTTGGTAGACCAGCTATACTTGGGAGATGTCATTCGGAATGTATAGTGTGTACTATTAAAGGAGAGAACTTTTAGTTCTCTCCTTTTTATGTTATTATTTTAGCTTCCCCCTTTATATTAGTATTGGAGAGAACTTTTAAGTTTTCTCCTTTTTTTAATGTGTAGCAAGTGTGAGAGGGGTTTTTACATGGTTCATATTTTTTCAGGGGACAATCCAACTAAATTATATTTAGAGTCATTAGAAGCAGTTTTAAGAACTGGGGATGACGTATCACCCCGAGGTAAAAAGATACTTGAAATCAGACCTGCAGTATTCCAATTCACAAACCCTCTTAATAGGGTTACCTTTGTTAAAGGTAGGGTTATTAATCCATTCTTTCAGTTAGCAGAATCCTTATGGATACTCTCAGGAAAATCAGATGTAGCATCCCTACTTCCTTACAACTCAGCTATGGGACAATTCTCAGACAACGGCATAGATTTTCATGCTCCTTATGGGGAGAGATTACGTTCATGGAATAAGTGCAGTGCTGAGGGGTTTGTGTTTAACCCCTTAGATCAGCTTGTAGATGTGTATAAAAAGATACAAGCTGATAGGGACACCCGACAAGCAGTGGCAGTAATATACAATCCNCTGTTTGATAACAATTTTATACAGACTGTAGACCGACCTTGCAATATGATTTTGACATTTAAAGTGCGTAAGAATAAGCTTGAAATGGTTGTGTTTAACCGCAGTAACGATCTTCACTGGGGGTTGTTTGGAGCTAACTTGTGCCAATTCTCCACTATACAGGAGGTTATGGCCTCATGGTTGGGACTTGAGGTGGGAACATACACCCATATCACAGATTCCTTGCATGTGTATCTAGAAGACTATGGCAATAGTATTTCTAAGGAAATAATGGAGACTGAGCAGGGGGAATTTAAGACCAGTATATTAGCCTCTGACACAGAATTGGAGCCCAGGATGACTAGTGACTTTGAGACATTCCATAGAATTCTACAGTATTTTGAACAGCGAGTTGCTCCTATATTACTTGACCCTAAAGAATTTCTAAATGCATGGAAAAATGCACTAGACAGCTTTTTAACAGTTCAAGACTTATATCTGCGTACTGTGTTTTTATCCATGGCAGCCTACCAGGCCCACAAATTAGATATGACGGAGGCAGTTTGCTCATTTATGAGCAATATGCCTGACTGCCAGTGGAAGATTTCGTGTCTTAGATATTTGTCACCTAAGTATAACCCTAGAAATACTTCTCACCATATTGAATTTTTAGACATTTTTAAGTATTACCCACAGGAGATCAAAGATTACATCATGCGTACCGACATCAAGGGGTAAATTCTGGGGGGTTGGTTTTTTATTAGGAAGGGTTTCAAAACCCTTTCTAATTTTATTCGGGGGTGTATTGTGGAAATATACGTGGGACATAAGAACATTGTCGCTGTAGATTTTGATGGAACTATCACGGAAATGAATGGTTCTGGGTATCATGCAAATTATACTTTAAAGATCAGAAAGCAATGTAAAGAGACATTGCTAGCTCTCCATAACAGTGGAGTTAGGCTAGTTTTATGGACTTGCCGGACAGGGGTTTCCTTAGCAGAAGCGATTTCCTTTTTAAAAGAGGAAGGGATTTTTCAGGTGTTTAGTGCTGTTAATGAACACCTTCCTGAAGTAATTGAGGAGTGGACAGCAAAGGGGTGCTTCCTTGCTAGGAAGATATACGCCGATGTGTATATTGATGACCATAATATGATTCAATCACTAGACTGGCATGAGATCAGAGAGCAACTATGGAAGAAATGGGGTAGAAATTAATGAATGATTCAAACTTTGAGGACGTAAAGCCCAGTGATGTAGTAACAACAGATTTTGCTAAGATAATAGAGAATTTACGTTGGCTGAAATTAGCAACCCCCAGAACAGACAACCAAGCCATGCAGGAGATCATGCCTCTTCTTTTGGCTGTTCAGCATGATAAAGAGGGGAGTTATGGTAATAGCTGGCGTAAACATGGGGAAATAAGATCTATACTACCAAACATCGACCGTAAGTACGACAGGTTAAGTACCATCATCGAGGCAGAGTTGGATGGCTCCAGACCTAAGTTGCTGAATAATAGACCTTCTGGTATGCTGGATATTCAGTTTGATGAACTGGTAGGGGAGAGTAAGATTGATGCCGTTGCTGATCTAGCAAATTATGCTATTTTGTATATGGGTTGGTTAAAGGCAAATTATCCTGACGCATTCAATACATGGGTAAGGAAAAATGTTCCTAATTATGCGCGATACAATGTAAAAGTCTCTCCCCCTCCATTAGAGTAATACCAGCAATAATGGAAAAATATTTTCGTTTATCTAAGGAGAGGAATTTTTTGTGGCTGCTTTTTTAAGTCAGAGGGGTCACAACAGAGGAACTTACCTAGTATGTGAGGGAAGCTTGAGTGAACTACCATAAAACATTAGGGGGAAAGTTAAATGAATAAGCAGGATATTGTAAAAGCCATTGCTAAAGACACAGAACTCACACAGGTAGCAGTAAATAAAATGATCAATAGCCTTGAAAGGCTGGTCTCGGATTGCTTAGCTAGAGGAGAAAAAGCCCAACTTACCGGATTTGTGACATTCAAACCTATTTACCGTGCGGCCCGTAAAGGCTTCGATCCTATCAACAAAGTACCTATGGACATCGCCCCTGCAATGGGTGTATCTGTTAAAGCTGGTGACAAGATTCGGGAGGCTATCAAGGCTCTTGATATCACAAAGTTTGCCCCTGCACCCGGTACAGAGCCAGAAGTAGAAGATGATGCTGAAGCGGATATTGTGACACCTGCCCAATAAGTTAATCTCACCCCCGGCTAAACCCCCAAGTAATGCTTGGGGGTTTTATATTGCCTTAATAATTTTATACAAAAGGGGTGATACCTATGAATTTAGAGACTTTGTGGAAAAATAAATGGATATCAATACGTAAGAGACCAGATGGATATACCTACCTACATGAGGATAGATGTAATGGTATGCTAGTAGCTATACTACCCTTTAAATTTGTAAAGGATAATATGTGCTACTTGGCAAGGTTTGAAGTCATACCACCACATCTACTACCAGAACAAACTCTAGAGGAAGGATCTAAGAACCCTGCACCCAGTTGCATAACAGGCGGGGTGGACATTCCTGACCCATTAGATCTATCTAGGGAAGTGTTAAGAGAATTGGAAGAAGAAGCAGGTTATATAGTAGATAAATCAAAATTAATAGAATTAGGTTCTATAAAGCAGTCAAAGATTGCAGACACTATTATATATCTATTTGCAGTCAATGTTACAGGCATGGAAAAAGTGAAACCCCCAGGGGATGGGAGTAAGTTGGAGAAAATTGCAAAGTGCAAATGGATAACGGAACCCCTAGTTATATGGGGATCAGACCCTATTATGCCAGTTATAATACTGCGCTTAAAGGATGTTGTGAATAGCAAGAGAACCCTGATTAAAGGTTAAATGCAAGACTCACCCTGTGTGAGTCTATCTTTATGTATTAAGAGTGAAATTTTTAAGTTCCTCTTTTTTAAGTGAAAGACCAGACACAGATGTTATAATAGTAAGGGGGAATAAAAATGTTTCCAGTACAGATACATCAACTTAAACCTGAACATAAGCCTGTCTTTATTAAAAATGACCATGAGTGCATAAAACCCACCGAGAAGGTAAGGTGGTCTAAGCATCATCAATCTAAAGTAAACAAATTAATGAAGCACATCGGCAGATTGCGTAAGGAGGGCTTAGTTCAGTTTAAACCTATTTACAAACAAACTACTGAGTACAGTACGCTAGTTATTGATATGCAAAAACTCAGTGATTTCATGCATGAGAGAGTGAATTACATTAGGCATGTTTACCACAAAGAGGTAAAAATGATTATTATGGGTAGGAATTATTACCAGAATTATATTTCTGGGGTAGTTACTGATTCTTTTTACGTTCATATGGAGGTATACACTAAGAATTTTATGGGGATAAAAATATTAGTTGACCCCTTAATTGATGGCATAGTATTTGTAAGAGAGGAAGAGTAAATGTGCTTGATAATGTGGTTAAGTTTATAAATAATCATTATGTGGTTATTATAATTGCTGGGTTCCTGCTAGCTATAGCCACATACAAAATTTAGGGGGTGTGAAAATGCTATGCATGAATTGTAGGAGTAAGTCAAAGGCACGAGGTATAAAGGTTATAACATGCCTCAAGTGCAGCAAGGAAACTGTTGTTAACTACATGTATGAAAAGTTATGTGAAGACTGCTCGAACAGCCTACACATATGCCAGTATTGTGGAAAGGAGGTGTAGCTTATCCTTAGTTGTACAGATTGCAAACTGCATAGAGACTGTAAGAATGTCATGCAGATGGGTTCAGGCAAGCGATCAGCTAGAATTATGATAGTATCAGAAAGCCCATATCAGACTGAGAATATAAGGAATCAGCACATGTCTGGCAAAGGGGGGAGACTCCTGAGGGCTTTATTGTCTGATGTGGGCATAAACTTAGATGATATATATTTCACAACGGTTGTCAAGTGCTCCACCCCTGAAGACCGATTACCTAAAACAGATGAGATAGATGCGTGTAAGGATTACCTACTATCAGAAATAGAGGTTATACAGCCCGAAATCATTGTGCCAACTGGTAATATAAGTATGAAGGTGACTATGGGTCTTGTTGGCATTACTAAGCATAGAGGTAAAATGATAGAAAAAGATGGCATCAAATACTTTCCCATCATTCACCCTAACTTTGTGTTGAAGCAACCAAAGTGGCTAGAGATTTTTAGCAAGGATATAGAGAATCTAGCTGTGATACTAGGTGGAAGGGGTATGGACCCAGAGGGTTCTCAGCCTGAGGAGCGCAGATACTGTGACACATACGTAGAAGCTATTGACGAGTTAAAGAGACTTATTAGTCTTCCCAAAACACGTATAGTTGTGGATATTGAGGCTAAAAACTTAAACCCATGGAAACCTGATTCTAAAGTTCTTAGCATAGGATTCTCGGATAGATCTGGATATGCAAGTGTTATCTGCCTATACCACCAAGACACCCCATTCACGGGCAATCAGATAGGCACCCTAATAAAATTTATGAGGTACTTGTTTCAGAATACTGAACACGAATTTATTGAGCAGTACGGAAAATTTGATACAAAGTACATTCTTATTAGCCTAGGAATTGTGACTGTTAACTTTAAATGGGACCCTATGCTAATGCATTATATAGGAATTACCGAGGAAAGTGGCACTCATAGCTTAAAAGACTTTGCTTGGCAGTATACTAATAAAGGAGGATATGACAATGAGTTAGATGACTTCAAGAAATCTCTCCCAGAAAAAGACAGGTACAATTATGATCTAATACCCTGGCACATACTAAAACCTTACAATGCCATGGACTGTGATGTAACGTACCGAGTGTTTGACCAGTTCCTTCCCATAATAGAGGGGAATGAAGATATTAATTGGCTCTATCACAACATTATGATGCCCGGTTCCATAGCATTGCAAACTATTGAAATAAATGGGATGTACGTGGACACTGATTGGTTAGATTTCCTTAATGAGAAGTACCCTGGGGAGATTGAACGAATAGTTGAGAGATTGCACCAGTTCCCTGAAGTGCTTGCTGTTGAAAGAGAATATGAAGAGAGATGGGTGGAAAGATGTAATATTGGGCAGGTTAAGAAAGCCATGCGCACGGATGAACAGCAGAGTAAGTTTGAAAAGTACAAGAAGTATGACCCTTCAAAAGAAGGTGGGGGCAAATTTAAGTTTAGTTCCACAAAACAGCTACAGGAGTTATTATATGTCCGTCTCGGACTGCGGGGTGAGGTATTAACTGAATCGGGAGAGGATTATCGGAAAGAGAATGGTATCAGCATGAAGAGGCTTAAAGACCTTCCATATACTTGTTTTAGCACAAGTGATGATGCCCTCATACAATTGGCAAAACAGCATCCTATGCCACAGATATTGCAAGAGTTTAGAAAGGCCAGTCACCTTCTCAATAACTTTGTAAAGGGTATGTATGAAAATATTACTCCTGATGGTCTAGTGCACCCTACCATGAACATACACGCTACTGCAACAGGTCGTACTAGTGGAAATGACCCCAATCCACAGCAGTTTCCTCGTAAAGTGAATAACCCTTTATTATTTCAGTACCACCATGAAATAAAACGCCTATTCACTTCTCGCTTTGGTGAGGATGGAGTGATAATTCAGCTAGACTATTCTCAAGTAGAGGTACGCATTTTAGCAGTATTAGCAGAAGATGATGTCTTAAAGAACCTATTCAAAAGTGGGGTTGACATCCACATAGACAATGCAGCAGATGCTTTTGGCATACCTGCCGAAGAAGTCACTAAGGATCAAAGAACAGCCAGCAAAAAAGTAACATTTGGTGTAATTTACCAAGAATCACCACAAGGTTTGTCAGATGACCTAAAGCTTGAAGGCATTATAATGTCTAAAGCTGAGTGTGCTGAGTTCATTGCTAAGTGGTTTAAGAAGTTTGTCAAGAGTGACAAATGGATTAAAAATACAAAGAGAATGGTTAGAATAGAAAAGCAAGTTAAGAATGCCTTAGGGCGCATACGGCATTTACCTACTATTGATTCTACTGAAGATTCTATTCGTGGTGAGGCTGAGCGTCAAGCAGTTAACAGCCCCATCCAATCCACTAGCGCTGATATCACCATCAAAGCACTCATCCTTATAAATGGATGGTTGAAAGAGAATAACAAGCGTTCAGTGATATTTGTAACAGTACATGACTCTATTGGACTAGATTGTCCTAAAGACGAAGTCATTGAAGTGTCTACAAAGGTCAAGTATATAATGGAAAACATATCAGAATATGATGAAAAGTATAAATTCTTAGGAGATATGCCTTTAGTAGTTGACTTGGAGATTGGTTACAACTATGGAGAGCTCTATGAATGTAAAGGACATAATTTGGAAGAGATCGGGGTAGACAACTTTATCAGATCCCAGCAAACTAAAAAACTTATTAAAGAGCAGGAAGCTTATGCCAAAGCAGAAGCTTCTGGGACTAGGATACCAAAATTTGTCTACCCTTACTGGAACAAAGTCTTGTCTTAAACAATCGCACACACCACACCCCTAACCCTTAAGAATCTGACAACCTTTTTCGGGGTAAACTTTTTGAAACGAGGTTTCGGAATATCCTTAATAAGGGGGAATGGGTGTTGGAAAAGAAGATTTATCACCTAGTAAATAGCAGTAATAAGATCAAAGTAAAGTGTACAGAGAAATATCTACATCACTGGTTAGCCCGTGGATTTCAGGTAGAGGCTATAGAAATTGAGGATGTGGATCTGGCACAAGAAGGTAATTAACTTAATACCAAAGAATTAGAAATCTGCTCTCCTGCATATGTGGGGAGCAGATTTTTTGTGTTTCGGTTTTTTAACACTGAACGGCTCACAAAGCAGGAAACGAGGTGTATAAGATGAGAGACTTATTAGTAAAAGTGAAGTTATCAGCAAGCAGAACATTAAATGTTAATCTTAGAAAAGAGCTCACCATAGACATAAGTAACCTGACTGGAGAGCTGTTATCCCAGGTAGGAAGATATGCTTGGTGGGCAGTAGCTGAAGAACTTTCTTACAAGAAAGTTATGCTTAATGAATCTCTAATTGATGAGGTTAAGCAGGAGTTACTAGAGGAAAGTGGTATCATAAATTTAGGTGACAGGCGCTTAAAAAAGGCAGTATCTGGTTATGTAAGGGCTAGCAACCAGCATGACTTTTTACTTCTTGTTAAAGAAGCGTTTGAGCATAGACGAGACACCCTGATTATACTTATGAATAGTCAGTCGCATGAGAGTGTCTTGCATCATTATAACTCCATAATATCCAATTATTTAATGGCACTCGGGGCGTAACGCCCCTTTAGCCAAGTAAGAAAGTGAGGATGAATGGAATGGCATTAGACATTGCAAAACTGGCGAAAAGGCTGGAAGAACTCAATACTAAGAGCAGTGGTGGAGGGGCTAATTTTATCGACATAAAAGATGGTAGAAATGTAGTTCGTATCCTGCCACCCGCTGAAGGTAAAGAGGACTTTGCCCAGGAAGTATTTGTGCACTATGGGGTAGGTAAAACAGAGACTAACAAAAAAGGTACTATGGTAGTATGCCCGACTACGTGGGGAGACAATAAACGCTGTCCGGTGTGCGATGCTTCCAAAGAGTTTAAGGGCCTCTCTAAGAAAAAAGATGACGCTATGGATAAGCAATCTAATCAGTTGTACCGCAAAAAACGGGTGTACATGAATGCCATTGACCGCTCAGTGGATATCGCGGCCCTAGCTAAGGATGCAGAAGGTAATTACTTGGATGCTGAGGGTAAAGTGTTTGAACCTGTTCAAATTTTAGGGGTTGGTACTACTGTTTATAAAGCTATAATTGGCATTATCTGTGACCCTGAGTATGGGGATATCACCGATGCAGTTGCAGGATTGGACGTCATTATCACCAAAGCGGGTACTGGGATGAACACGGACTATGAAGTTAAGACCGTCCGTAAAGAATCCCCCATTGGTTTTGATCAGTGGCAAGAAGGTTTAAAAGATTTATCCACTTTTGCGGTGTGCAAAACTTATAAGGAACTACTGGGTATTTTGAATGGTGATGAGCCTGATGAGGATGCTAGGCCTGGGACACCCGCTGCAGATAACAAAGATGCACATGAAGACCCAAAGGTAGGTATATCTACAGAGGGTGGTGGCTCGAATGACAGTGGTGGTGAGGGTGAGGGTGAGGATGAAGCTGATGTTATAAAGAGAGAAATTGCTGAGGCATTAGCTAGGCGTAAAAACAAGTAGAAAGCATACAAGACATTGCGCTATAATAAGGGGAGCAGACGTGCTCTCCTTTTTAATATGTAGAGGGTAGGTGGCTTTTATGAAATTGGCGTCTATGAGTATAGACCCCATTAGTATATTTGGTTGGGAACTAGATAAAATAGTAAATGAAGAGTGGCGCACATTGTGTGCCATGGCCTTATATAAAATACCAGATTACTTTTGGACTGTACCTGCAAGTACATCAAGCAAGTACCACCCTAGAACTTCCTTAGGTATAGGTGGATTAGTTAGGCATACTAAGGCGGTATTTTTAGTGGCTGAAAATCTGTTCACCAACTCTACTTACGCTCCCTTTACAGATGCTGAGAAAGACATAATAAGAATAGCAATAGTATTACATGACTCCTTTAAACAGGGGATGACTGATTCTGGTCACACAGCTTCAGATCATCCTATGTTGGTTAGATCACTATTTAATGTATTTGAGCCTGAAGAACTAGAATGCGCGTGGAATAGCATTTGTGATTGTATTGAGACTCATATGGGACAATGGGATACAGATAGGGAAGGGGTAGTGATACTGCCTAGACCTTCCACAGAAATGCAAAAGTTCGTACATCTGTGTGATTTCTTAGCTTCCCGAAGAGACATAGAAGTTGATGTGTACAGAAGGGAAGCACCTGATAAGGAGGAGGCTGATTGGAAAGATGGGAAAGCAACGGAAGGTCAAATAAAATATATATCTTCTTTATTGCAGAAAATAATACCTCTGGGGCTGACAGAGATCCCATATTCTAGTGTTCCCTTAGAGAATTTAACTAAGGGATTAGCATCTGATATAATTGTAGAGTACAAGAGATTGTTGGGATTTAAGGATAGATAGGGTGAGGGCAGGAGTCAAGATTTGACATCCTGCCTTTTTTATCTCCAAAGAGGGGGAGTTTGATGTGGTTAGGGAGCTAGTTTCATTTGAAACTACTGATGAGATCATAGAATTTGGTAGAAAATCTCCTTATAGATACCTTCATAAGCTTTTTAACCCAAAAGTAATAAAAGTGCCTGGAACATATGTTTTAAATACGGTGTATAAAAATGACAAACCATATGGGTACCTATTTGTGGGGTGCAACGCATGGGGGCCACTATCTGGTCGTCTCTCAGGGGAGGAGGGCTAGAGTGGAGCGTAACCCACACTTAGAGGGCACAGTTGATGAATTTTTTAGAATTAACATGAAGTTAGCTAGCTTTGTGGCGTGGCCATTTATTGAAGCCGTTCGCAGTAATCCAGCTAACTCCTTTGATAAAGATGACATCCTGAGTATAGCTTATATGGGTCTAACAAAAGCCTACAAAAAATTTGATCCTACTAAATATGATGTCATGTTTAGCACATATGCTGTGCCAGTTATTAAGGGGGAGATATTAAGACATCTTAGAGATTTTAGCCCTATGATACGTGCTGGAAGAGAAGTAATGGCACTGAAGTCAATTTTAAGAAAAGCAGGTGTAAGTAGTGGTTCTCCTGTGGAAGTAATGATGGAGAAAGCAGGGCTAACTGAAGAAGAAGTAAATACAATTGTTAAATCTAACAAGTTATCGTTAATTGACAGCTTGGATAGACCCTTAGATACCGAGGATGGTACCCTCACTTTTGCTGATACTTTATCTCTTAAGCATCTGGATGATGATGAATCTCTGATCATAAATGATTTTGTTAGTCATCTAGATCCTCGTCTTAAAACCTTATATCAATTACGAATAGTGGAAGGTAAATCTCAGCAAGAAGCTGGTAAGACTTTAAAATTGAGTCAAGTCCAAACAGGTAGATTAGAGGGGCAGCTTTATGAATATGCCAGACAATATGGTAGTGAACAGGGAATGACTCAAATGTCCATAAACAAGGCAAAGGAGGCAAAAATGTCAAGAAAATACCCAGAGGAGTGTAGAGATAGGGCTAAACAACTAGCAAAAACTGACATGAAGGCAGGGCAAATAGTTAAGGTAATCCAAGAAGAGTTCTCTTCAATAGGCATACCCCCAGCTTCTATATTTAACTGGATTAATAAGGCTAGGAGGGAATTAGGTTTACCTGGCCCTGAAAGGTCTAGAAAATATTCAGTAGAGGCAGAGGAAAGAGCTAAGCAACTTATACGGGAAGGGAGGAGTAGTAATGAGGTTTTTAACGTCCTCAGGGTAGAATTTCCAGAGGATAGTGTACCAATATCTTCTATTTATGTTTGGAATAGTAAGGTAAAAGCTGAGGATACAGAAATTAGACCTGAGGCCATTGAAAGTAAGACGGTGGGGAAGCCAAGAGAGTCTACAGAAGTTGATGCGCTCAATCTTGTCATACGCAGAGAGGGTTTTAATCTCAAGGCAGCTATGGAAGATTTGCTCCGAATAGCTGAGTTAACCAAAAATATGCCTGAGTATGACATATCTCTACAATTTGTTAAGGAGGTAGTATAATGTCTTATACTTTAGTAATTGATGGAAATAATGTTGCCAGCCGAGCCTACCACACTCCCCAAGGGGAGCTCCGCTCCCGTAAGGGGGAACCTACAGGGACTATATTGGGTACTCTTAATTCCTTAAAGGGATATCTTGAAAAGTTTCAAGAAGCTACTCGTATGGTAGTGGTGTGGGACTATGGTAAATCAGAAGAACGCATGAAATTGTATCCTGGGTATAAAATGAACCGGGATCATACTAGGGATGATAGAACTCCAGAAGAAATATTGAAATTTGAAGAGTATTTGTGGCAAATGAATGAAATACACAAATTTCTGCCTGCTCTAGGTATTAATTCTTTAAAGGTAAAAGGTTGGGAGGCCGATGACCTTGTTTACGCCACAGCTTGTTTATTACAAGGTAAAAAAACCATAATCTCCTCAGACAAAGATATGTTACAACTGATTAATGAAGAAGTGTCTGTATTTGATCTGTATAAGGATCTGCTTGTAACTCCTAGTAATTTTGAGGTCAAGACTAAAGGCATTAGCCAAAAGTGTTATCTTGGCATAGGAGAGGTTACGGCTAAAAAACTTATGGATACCTATGGTCACATTGACATAATGTTTAAAGACAAAGACAAACTCATGTTAAAGTCTAGAACTGCTGCTATTTTTAAGCCTGAGAATCTAGCCATCATAGGCAGGAACCACAAGCTTATGAATTTAGGCTATGTGAATTATGATGCAATTCAAGAAGACATATTGCAGATGATCACCCCAGTGCATGAAATAAGAATACAGGATATAAAGGATTTTTTCATGCACAAAGAATTCGTGTCAATCCTGTCTAACTTTACCAGCTGGATGACATATTTTAGATTGCTGGGGGAGGATTAAATGCTAGAAAGGTGCAGGAATTGTGGATTCGAGCACGCAGATAGATCTGAAGTGGAATTCAGGAGAAACCATGTTCATAATAAAATCCTACCTTACTGCAAGAAATGTGGTAGAAGGTTATATAACGCGGAGGTAAGGAACTTAGTAAGGAAGGGAAGGGATGCAGAGTGTACAGTGAAAAGTGCTAGTTGTGCCACAAAGAAATTATTTGTATCAAGCCTCCTATAGGGGGCTTGATTTTTCGTCCGTTTCATGAGAAATTAAAAGAGAGCCAGCTCAAGACTTACTGATCCTATCATTTTTTACCTTTAAGAGTAAAAATTCATATGTGGGATTAATTTAATTGGAAGGGGAAAACACATTGGAAATACGCTTAATTGAAGAATGTTTTAATCTATTTGAGGCTATTGGTAGTACTGCTTCTCGTAATACAAAAGATGACTATATCAAGACGGGCATGAGGAATCCAGCATTCCGTAAATTAGTTGAGGCCACCTATAACCCCTTCAGAATGTATAATATTAAAAAAGTGCCAGATGTCAGTCCATGTGACTGTGGAAGCTGTGGAGACAGATTTGTGTCATTCATGGACTTGTTACAGGATCTACAGGACAGAAAAATGACTGGAAACTTAGCAATTGATGCAGTATTTGTATTTTTGAGCTTATGTTCTGAGGTTGAGGTTAAGTGGTACTCCAAGGTACTTCAGAAAGACCTTAAAATTGGCATGACAGACAAGAGTATCAACAAAGCTGAGAAGGGGTTCATTCCTACTTTTGATTGTATGCTAGCACACCCATTTAAGAAGTGGCCTAAACGATTTATAGAAGAGATTAAGTGGGATGGGTACAGATGTCTGGGGTTTCATTTAGATGATGACACGGTGGAATTGTTTACTCGTAATGGGCATCGCATAATTGGGTACACAGGTATAGAGCATGAACTTAAATTGCGTACCATCAAAGGGTTTGTATATGATGGGGAGATAATGTCTCGTGATCAATCTTTTAGCTCTACACAAAAGGATATATTTAAATTAGGTAAAACTGATAAAGATGGTGTACTAAACATCTTTGACATGGTACCTATACATGAATTTAGAGAAGGTAAAGGCACGCAACCCTTATACAGAAGACTCAGATCAATGTCAGTTAGTATTGATACTGAGGGTGCTAATTTCCTAAATCGTGAACTGCCTGGTAAGTTTTTTACAGGGGATGATGAGGTTGAAGTAATGAAGTCATATAGAGATCTTACTGATGCTGGGCATGAAGGTGTGATGATTAAGGATCTAGATGCTGTGTATGAATGTAAACGTACACACTCATTACAGAAACTAAAGCCTATGGAGACAATTGATCTAGTAGTCATTGGAGTTGAAGAAGGTAAAAAAGGTACTGATCTTGAAGGAACGTTGGGAGCTTTAGTAGTGGATTTTGAAGGTAACTCCGTCAACGTAGGTTCTGGGTTTAAGAAGAAGAATGGTGAGCGGGATAACCTATGGGCTAGACGCAATGATCTCATAGACAGAACCATTGAGATCAGATACCAGGAGATTACCAGCAACCAGAAGGGGACAAAATCTCTACGGTTTCCTACATTTGTCAAGTTCAGGGACGACAAATAGGGGGATTTATTTTGAAACAATTCCTAGAAAAACTGGAAGAACATAAAAAGAAAGCAAAAAAGCCTCAGGCAACTGAGGCTACCCTCATGTTTAGAAACATGCAAAACAAGTACC
>C687J13239_1000591_pt1 | contig 18338 bp, 15 predicted proteins | sample RifGroD2_FD_13239 | JGI IMG/M metagenome (IMG submission 13239) | reverse complement strand
CTACAAGCGTCCGTGTTAAAAAACAAATTAGCCTTGACTGCCATGCCATCATACTTCATATCTATTCATTCGTATGCGTCAACGTCTATTGCATAAGACAAACAAAGAAGTATTGCGGACGTAAGCAATAATATCTTCTTCCCTCTTATTTTTGCAATTTTCTTTTTATCCTCTTTTTTTTTGAAAAACATAAACTACTTGTTAAATGATTTTAGGACAGCAATAATTCAAATTACGAACAACACAACAAAGGCTAAAATTGATTGTAATATAAAAATATCCATTATGTCTTGGGGATCCTCAAATATTCACTGCTCCGTGCTCCCTGACAATGTCAAATCAACAATTCAACCACTATTGCTGTCCCATGTCCCCGATAATGTGCCTATCATAATAAATCCTCTTTTATGAAAATAACAATCTGCGTTAGAACAGATAAGGCAAGAAACCACACCCACAACCACACCATAGAAGCAAAACAATACTGCACCATTAGAATTTTCATATAAAAACCCGATAAATCAAGTAAACATTAACGCCCCATATCGCCTCTAACAGTCCGAACAAAATAACTTCATCCATAATTTTTGAAAATTAATTATTGCTTTTAAATAAAGCTTTATAGATAAGGCCTATAATAATTCATAATAATATAATAGCCAGTATACCTATTGTGATTAATCAGTAAGACCCACTTAGTAATGTAGTCGTTCCGGATACTGCACCGGATCATACATTGTTGATAGATTCTATTAATTCAGAATTAGATCCAGTACTCTCTACCTCTTCAGAAAAAATATAAAGATAGTCCGGTCAAGGTCATGAACTAATACCACTTGCTCAGAATTCGCAAAGAAAAGAATTATCGTTAAGCTGTCTTCCCATATCACAATTTGTCGAATTAAATTCAAAATAAATTCCATCTTCGAATATATAATACACAGTGTTTCATGTTGTATCGTAAGGATTGGGAGATACCTCATATCAAGCAAATGCTTGACCGATTCACATTAATACAAAAACAATGAATAATATAATCTTTTTCATAATTAATCTTTTAAAAAATAAATAATATATTTAATCAGTTTCTGTTGTCTGTCCGGCAAGCTTTTGAATTGCTTGAAAATTTGGATGACTTCATTGAAGGCAAGTATATCATTTTGAGTAAGAAGTAAAATTTTTTTTCTTCCTAACTTATGAAGATACTCTTTGAAGTACCTTGTTTGGGTTCTGGGCTCAATGTTATATTCCTTGTATATCTGCTTCATTGTTATATCCTCCGTCTGCTCTCCTCTCTCTAGTTTTAATTTCATGTCACATAAAAAAGCTCATATTTTCTTATATGTTTTTAATCTCTTATTCTGAATTCTCCAAATGTCTTCGATCTTAATATTCTTTTGGATTTTCCCTTCAATTTCCATATTTGACATTGTATATTTTTTAATTTTATACTATCCTATTTTTCTAAAGAAAAGGCATATATATGCCAGTTCTTTACTCTTACCTAGTTTATGCTAGTTACCTTTGAAGATAGCCCCATAGATTAGACCTATAATCACCCCTAGAAGTGTTACAGCAAGCAATCCTATTACGATTTGCCCAAAAGACCCACTTAGCAATGTAGTCGTTCCAGTTACTGCACCGGATCATACATTATTGATAGCATCGATCATTTCCGCGTAAGATTAGAAAATAAAAACGCACGTGCGATTTTAATAACTATCTATGTTTTTGCTACTTTTTTAACTTGACGTGCTCTTGTCTACTATGTCTAATATATTTATATATGAATATAGAGGCTATAATAAGCCAAATTATTATAATAGGAAAAATTACAAAATGTACAAATAATAAAAAAAATCTTACGCTCATGTCTAGGTGTCTAATTTGATAAAATATGGCTTATTATTATTCTATACCCGGTATTCATATAATCAAGCCTATCTTTATATTTCCGTTTTTCAATAATATATCTATAAAAGTTTTTATTCCTGTAGTCCATATTTTTTTTAAACAAATAAATTTTTCATATCTTCCACCTCTTTATAATCTTTTAAAAAAAATTCTTCTATTCTCGATCAATATTGCATTTGCAGCATTTTAAATAGTTTTTTTTCTGAGTTCAAAAAAGCGTAGTTGCTAATATATGATAGCCCCCTATCTAGGTATATCTTACTTTTCTTTTCCGCAAATCAAATACAAAAATCGTCTTTTTTCTCATTAAATATTCTTTCGTTCTGTTTATAGTCCTTTACTATTGTAGACAAGTCCAAATCAAACTTCTTATTGATAAAACTTATTGCTTGGTTTCGGATAACCTGCATTGTTTCGTTTATGCTATTATTCTCAAAATCTCCAAATGATCGTGCGTTTTTTCTGAATTCAATACGTGTTATTGCATATTCTTTTTCGATATAATGCTTATAATAATAATCCTCCCCGCATTTCTCCCCATTCTCGTCGTATATATCTATTTTCTCCTTGTATTTCCTTTTCTGTAATATCTGAAATTTCTTATCGTAAACGCTTATTGTGTGTCTGTCGTTCCTTATTATAAACCACGTGATCCGTCAATTAAATGTTTTGATATTCCCCGCTCAATTCTCCAACTTGTCAAGCTCCTTTTCTAAATCTTCGTCACTCTCTCAAATCATTTGTGCGTATGTTTTAAGCTCTCATTCCCCGACGTGTTCTTTACATAGTTTATAAACGTCGTCAACTGTTATATTCGTAAGATCAAACGCATAATCTATCCTTGTCAATATATCCCGCTTGTCTTTGTCCACGTTTAACAAATTGTAGATCCTATCCGTCAAATCCTTGTATTTGTACCAACACAACCCGACAAGCTCAATGTCGGTGTTCATGTTCTTGTTTTTCTTTTCCGTTTCCTGCTTTATATGTATTGCCCCTATCTGCTGATATTCTCATTTTGCCGTCAAAAATCCATTATGCATAAAGAAAACTTTCAATTGGCTTCATGCGGTCAATCCGTGATATTTTATCTTGAATCCCATAAATCACACGTCCTTTTGCTCTCATATATCCATCTTTTCCAATTCCTGCAAATATGCGTTTTCTTTAGTTAATTTTATAGTCAAATAATCTACATTCTCGTAATATATTCAAATGTCTTTCGTTTCCATAAAAAAAATAAGCAAGAATTAAAATTGTTTTTCCTCTTACTCATGTTTTGTGTTGTTACTCTCATGTAGTGCATTTTCTTATTATATTCTAGGATCGATATATGATCCTGGTAAAGATCCCTGGTCTTTTCAGAGCTCTTAATGTTTGAGCTCTGAAATTTGCCTGGATCATTTATTTAAGTCATGTGAATATCTGTTTTATTACTGCTAATGTCCACGAATTTCATATCATTTTTTTCCTTACATTATCCGAAAATCCGCTTGTAAAATTGTCGGGGAAAGTCTGCAACCGCTCCAATTCCAATAAAGTCATTTTTCTAACCATACCATATTTAAAAATATAAAAATCATTTGATGTCATTACTGTATTTGATTTATCAAACATAGAGCGTCCTCTCCTTGTCTTGCTATTAGAAAAAGCAAAATCAAAACACTCTCACTCCCCAACCATTATATAACCCTTTTTTGTTGCTTCCTTTACTATTAAAACATTTCCTACGATCCGTCAAAATTTATCCGGTCAAATATATAATCACGAATTTAATGGTATATCTTCCAAAATGTCATTTATAGTAATATCATAAACTATATTATTATCGAATTTTATATCTGTCCAATATAGTCTTGGTCGTTTTTGTGCTGAATACTGTGAGCTATTAATTAATATAGGATCAACGCCCAATAGTCTTGTTATCTCCTGCATATCGTTCTTATCACGGGGAACGACATTTTCCAATAAAAAATTTTTAGGTTTTATTTTTCTTTTTGCTTCTACAAATTTATTTAATAATCCACTTCGATCTCATTTTAATCATTTCTGATTATAATTTGATTTACTCATGTCTTGACACGGGCTACCTCAAATTAATAAATCAAATCATTCATAATCCTCAAATACAACTTTATTTACGTCCCCAATGGATTTGTAGTTTGTATAAGTTCTATGACAAAACAACTCGCAATTAAGATCGATCTCAGATCCGTAATATTCATTTTCAATATTATTGTCGTCTAATGCCTTTTTTCAAATCCCTAATCCGTCAAATAATGATATTGTTTTTAATTTCTTATTTTGCATAATTGTATGTTTAATTTTAAAAGGCTTAATACTGCGGTTTTTTCTAGTCGGTAATCTCAAGCGTACAACATTAACTATGTTGTACGTTTAAGGGTTTTATATTTTTTATATCAATATCATATTACCCAAAATATGGGCATTACTGCAATTATTATGGGCATTAATGATATAGGTATATAATAACCACCTATCTCTATTGTCGACCCCGATAAAAGCATTTTTGCGGACTCGGTAGGGTCTTTTTGTCAACTTCCGCTATCCTCTGATTTTCCCCCAAAAAGTAAATATCAAACTCATATTCATATTATGATATTATCCATATTTGATGTATTACGTTTTAAATGCTTCCTATGTTTGATCAAATCAATATGCACAAACATTATTTGAAAATTGTTTTTGTATCATTTCTTTTTGATTAACCATTTTATGGTAAATTCTGCATATTCTTTTTTCTGTATAATACCCAAAAATAATGAAATTCACTACCTGCGATTTTTGTCATAAATTGTACTTCAACAATGCTATTATTTTTTGCAAGATTATCTATTTTTTTAGATAATTCTTCACTATTTCAAGAAAATATTTTAAATCTATCTTGCTTGTCCTTGTCAAAATTATACATAGTAATATAGTTAATTTATAGATTTTTTCAATAATTCTTGCTCGACACTTGCCCTTTTTATTCTCATGTATAGGAAATTTAAATAAATATTCCCGTGTAGTTCAAATTTATCCATTTTATACAAAACAAAATAATAATTTTCATTTATTTTTTCGAGGGTGTCTATGTAGTGCTCAAAATTGTGTTTAGCGTGCTCAACGGGAACATTTTTGAAAGTAAATCCCTTAACGTATTGTATTTGATCGTATAACTTAATATCGTTTATCGTCTTCATAATTTGAAAGTAAAAGTATAAAATTTCCTATCCATTATATCCTTATATGATACAATGTCTTTTATGCACATAATTACCTCATCAAATCCAATAATATCTATATAATAATGCATATTAAATCATAATTTACGTGCTTGCAGATACTTTTTTTCATTAAGTATCTCTTCAATTTTTTTTCTTTTTATTCCTTGCTCGGCAATAATCAGAATATTGTAAGTTTGCATTTTAATTTTATATCAATGACTAAATTATTTTTCTTCAAATCAATACCCCGATAAGTAAAATTGTTATAGACAATGGTATTATTGCGGGTACTGGATACAATATCAACCATATTAAAAATGCTTCCATGTGTTAATCTTTAATGAATATTCCAAAAAAATAAATACCACAACCAAAGATAAAATATATCATGTCGACCCCAAAATTTTCGCTTGACATGAACATCCCTAGTATGCCCGAACAAACAAAATAAATGTTTGCCACAAACAACAAATTTAATAAAATTGTCTGCTGTCTATTCATATCTAATAAGTACTTCATATTATTTTAAGATAAATGATAAAGTTTCTTTTGCCTTTTCTTCCGTATCAAATAACATGAATCGTTCCCACAAGCTCCAGAATCAAGGCTTTTTTTGCAAATACCACCCTCCCCCTTTTCTTTGTCTTATCCTGTATCTTGGATAACCTATTTTTTTAAACATAAAGTTAAATTTATAAAATTAAATTACTTCTTTTTTCTTTTGTTCCTTAACCGCTCCCTTTTGGCTTCCGTCGGTATGCCTGCCTGCTTCAAAAACAAGCGGTTTTTCTTCTGCATTAGCAAAAGATTTTTATACGTCCCAAAATTACGCTTTGTATGATTTACATAATTTATGGTCGTGTCTTCGTTCACTATCTTCATAAGATTTTGTTAAATGTTACGATAGTATATTTATCGTTTTTTGTACTATTGTCAAAGTATAATTGAAAAATGCCTTGACGAATCATATAAAAAAATAATAAAATAAATTTGACAATTTTTTTTTATATGATTTAATTAAAAAGTTATAATTTAATTATTTTGAATATGAACACAAGTTATATACATAAGGTTTTTTGCCAAAAAAATATGATACATACTTGATTTGCCGGCAATTTCAACATCAATAATACTATTGCTAAATTCGACAAAAAAATAAATGATATTCTAGACAAAAAAATAATATATTTCTGAAACAGAAACATAAGATTATTCGAATTAATAGACAAGGTTAAGAATAATACAAGCAATACAATAGAAGATCAAATATTTTCAGATATAACTTCTAAACTCTGGAACAGAGAATTTATAAAAGCCCTTTATGCAATTGATGATAACAGAGCCAATGGTATCATAAAATTTTTAGAATTTTAACCACTTCCCTACCCTATTGACAAAGTGCGTATATCCATATTTAAGGTATACGCACTTTTTATTTTTCTATCTTCTTTTTCATAAAATTTAAGGTTTTGTTTACAATGGGGGGTTTTGTTCCTAGACTCATAATATTTCATTTAATAAACCTTGCTTATTTTCTTTTTCTTTTCGTTCCTTGCTTGTTGTACGCTGAATAACACTATCTTCCTTGGTGTCGTACGTCCACCCGGTCAAATTGCTGAATTTTATCAAATCCACTTCTTTTTTTCATATAAGAAAATCAAATCTTCACTTTATTTCTACCTCAAAATCAAGGTAATTAGCTTTTTTCTTTGAGAACCAGCTGTCCATCGTGAACGAATATGTGCATAATTCCCGCATTACAACGTCGACACTGCGCTCTAATTGTGATATGACTATAATGTCTATGTTTTTTTTTCTCCCCAACATTCACAATTCTAAAAATTCCATATTCTGTTCACTCATGGATCTTCGAGAAGATATATTTATTCCACTCTCATCCAATATCGCTACCCCTTTAATTTCACAAAACTTGATCGCGTTTATGTCGCTCATTTTTTCGATGTGTTTGCTTCTTAATTTTCAGTTTTTGAAAAAATCAACATTACTGTAAATAGGTCAAGCATATGTACTTGCCAAAAGCATTGCAAAAAACGTCTTACCGCTTCATGGTAAGCCGTATATACCCATTATCTTATTTTTTATTATCATTTTCGGTAATTATAATATACAAATAAGCGAGTAAGGATACCACGCACAAAAAGAAAATAAATCAAATAACATACATAAATTAATGCAGTCAAATTATAAATAGTATCCCTAGTGTAATGCCTAGTATTATAATTTCTCAGATATTTGTCATAGGCTCGTGATAATTATTTGTCGTTGTTTCATAAAATTCATTGTTTTTGTTCATAGAACCGGAAGATTATTTTTGATAATTTTCTGAATTCTGATCTGTTGATGACTGGCTCAAATATCTCGTCTACTTTTTCGTATCAATACACCTTCGTCAACAATTCTATGTTGTTGCTTATCTGCCTATCATATACTAATCCATCCAACAAATCACCAAAAACCTTTTTGTAGAGTCCGGATATGCTAACTATCTCGTCCACAATATCCCGCGTGTCCCTATGTCAATATCATTTGTCCATTATCTTTTATTTAAAAAATTATTTTCCGTTCCCGTTCAAAACGGTATTTCATTTAATGTTTGTGTGTTGTTAGACACTGTTTTGGACAATTGTCAAAATTGTTCTGTTAAATATTTTGTATTGTCCAAATAAAAAATGGTCGTTAACTGTACCAAAAATCCTACAAAAAGCATTATAACAACCAAAAATAAAAGCTTGACTTCAATAAATTTGAATTTCCTATTTAAGATGTCTTTTATTAATGGGATAACATTTTTACTGTCTTTGTCTAAAAACCCCGTTGTTTGTTCGTGATCATATGCTTTATAATTCCGTGTATCTTTGTCAAATTCCTCTTGACTTATAACGCTTATGAACCCGTCCTTTTTTTGTAAATATTGCATAAAATATAATGAATAAATAAATTAATCGTTCCAGCCTCTAGCAAATAAAACAAGCATTACAATAATCAAAAATCAAAATAAAGCCTTCATTTCTGTTGGTACTTTAGCAATAAATTTTGAATTTATGCTTGATATAAGTTCCGACACATTCGATAACATTCAAGTAAAATATAGCGTGCCAAAGACAAAAATCATTAGTATTATACCTATCACGAATTTAATAATTGTGCCTGTTTCCATTATTTCCTTTTGATTAATAATATTGTCACTACTGTCATGAATAATATAGTAAAAGCCCCCCAGTATAAATAAGAAAAAATATTATGGAAAAACCCATCCCCCTCATATAGTGTTGTTTGTCCTTGCTGTCCGAATGCGTCTACTATCGAATTTGCGTTAGCCTTTCCAACAGAAAATGGATTATAAAACATCCGTTCGGTATCAGTGTTTCAAAGTTTCAAAAGTTCCTTCATAAGATTCATGAAGCTATCGAGCACGCCTATCGTTTTGCTCCATATGTTGCCGATAATAGTAAACGGGCATATAGTACCCTCAACTATTGAAGTGTCCCCGTCCCCGTCCCTGTCGCATGTGAATATGTCCGTGTCTATTTCTGTATTTTGTGTTGCTGATGGTAGATTTGTCCCGCTCCACGCGGTGTTAATCAACGCTTTGCCAGTACCGAATTCTATAAGCTTTTGAACAACGGTTTCGAATTTTCCTGCAAATGGGCAATACACAGTATTGCAATTGTCAATATATAAGTTATTCATGATATAATTGAAATTCCGCCCTACGTCGTTCTGCACTGTCGTGCTTCAATATTGCTTCAATAGTGTGCTTTGATTTGTAAAAATCGGTCATTGAAAATATTCTGTTATGCTTCATGTGAATCACCCCCCGGCACTGTATGCTTGATTCAAATAGTCCGGTCAAAATGCCCCGTTCGTTTCCAGAGTTATGCCCGTCGCGGTGGTGTTAAAACGGATTCAATATAAAGAAGTAGTATTGTTAACGCCTGTATGGTATCATAATGCCCAATAAGGATAGCTTAACAATGAAAATGTCTTATCAATGTTGGTTATACTAGTCTTGTTGTTTCCGTGTGCACACACCCCCATATATAGAGCAAATCTGTAATTAATCTTATTGTATTGCCCGAATCAATAGAATTTGCTTCCATTTGGGCAAAAGAAATTATAATCCCCCTCTTCCCCGGCAAGATTAAAATTATCCATCCTACAGAACCTGCTAGGCTTTGAGTATTTTTTTGTGTTGGGGTTGGCATATAGACAATCATCATTGTCGACGGATATTCAAGCTTCGTCTACCATGTCATTATATACTTCCGGTACTGGCTGCTCAATTACAATCCCCCCCGTTTGTCACAGGCTCGCTGGCGGTCATCCTTTAATCGTTTTATCAAAAACGGATTTTGGTATTGTGAATTGAGTTGACGGGGCTCAAGGTGTAGCTAAAAACTCGATAGTCAATTTTTGATTTGCTGAATCATAAAACACATTATCTGAGGTGTCAATATGAAGATAATCTTGATCTGCATATATGTCATCATATGTCCCTAGCGAGGAACATACTCAAGTTCCCGTTTTTTCAGAAATTCCGATCGTGTTATTTCCTCATGATATATTATGATTAGCATAAGCTTCTCATATGTCTATAAGACTACAAGCGTCCGTGTTAAAAAACAAATTAGCCTTGACTGCCATGCCATCATACTTCATATCTATTCATTCGTATGCGTCAACGTCTATTGCATAAGACAAACAAAGAAGTATTGCGGACGTAAGCAATAATATCTTCTTCCCTCTTATTTTTGCAATTTTCTTTTTATCCTCTTTTTTTTTGAAAAACATAAACTACTTGTTAAATGATTTTAGGACAGCAATAATTCAAATTACGAACAACACAACAAAGGCTAAAATTGATTGTAATATAAAAATATCCATTATGTCTTGGGGATCCTCAAATATTCACTGCTCCGTGCTCCCTGACAATGTCAAATCAACAATTCAACCACTATTGCTGTCCCATGTCCCCGATAATGTGCCTATCATAATAAATCCTCTTTTATGAAAATAACAATCTGCGTTAGAACAGATAAGGCAAGAAACCACACCCACAACCACACCATAGAAGCAAAACAATACTGCACCATTAGAATTTTCATATAAAAACCCGATAAATCAAGTAAACATTAACGCCCCATATCGCCTCTAACAGTCCGAACAAAATAACTTCATCCATAATTTTTGAAAATTAATTATTGCTTTTAAATAAAGCTTTATAGATAAGGCCTATAATAATTCATAATAATATAATAGCCAGTATACCTATTGTGATTAATCAGTAAGACCCACTTAGTAATGTAGTCGTTCCGGATACTGCACCGGATCATACATTGTTGATAGATTCTATTAATTCAGAATTAGATCCAGTACTCTCTACCTCTTCAGAAAAAATATAAAGATAGTCCGGTCAAGGTCATGAACTAATACCACTTGCTCAGAATTCGCAAAGAAAAGAATTATCGTTAAGCTGTCTTCCCATATCACAATTTGTCGAATTAAATTCAAAATAAATTCCATCTTCGAATATATAATACACAGTGTTTCATGTTGTATCGTAAGGATTGGGAGATACCTCATATCAAGCAAATGCTTGACCGATTCACATTAATACAAAAACAATGAATAATATAATCTTTTTCATAATTAATCTTTTAAAAAATAAATAATATATTTAATCAGTTTCTGTTGTCTGTCCGGCAAGCTTTTGAATTGCTTGAAAATTTGGATGACTTCATTGAAGGCAAGTATATCATTTTGAGTAAGAAGTAAAATTTTTTTTCTTCCTAACTTATGAAGATACTCTTTGAAGTACCTTGTTTGGGTTCTGGGCTCAATGTTATATTCCTTGTATATCTGCTTCATTGTTATATCCTCCGTCTGCTCTCCTCTCTCTAGTTTTAATTTCATGTCACATAAAAAAGCTCATATTTTCTTATATGTTTTTAATCTCTTATTCTGAATTCTCCAAATGTCTTCGATCTTAATATTCTTTTGGATTTTCCCTTCAATTTCCATATTTGACATTGTATATTTTTTAATTTTATACTATCCTATTTTTCTAAAGAAAAGGCATATATATGCCAGTTCTTTACTCTTACCTAGTTTATGCTAGTTACCTTTGAAGATAGCCCCATAGATTAGACCTATAATCACCCCTAGAAGTGTTACAGCAAGCAATCCTATTACGATTTGCCCAAAAGACCCACTTAGCAATGTAGTCGTTCCAGTTACTGCACCGGATCATACATTATTGATAGCATCGATCATTTCCGCGTAAGATTAGAAAATAAAAACGCACGTGCGATTTTAATAACTATCTATGTTTTTGCTACTTTTTTAACTTGACGTGCTCTTGTCTACTATGTCTAATATATTTATATATGAATATAGAGGCTATAATAAGCCAAATTATTATAATAGGAAAAATTACAAAATGTACAAATAATAAAAAAAATCTTACGCTCATGTCTAGGTGTCTAATTTGATAAAATATGGCTTATTATTATTCTATACCCGGTATTCATATAATCAAGCCTATCTTTATATTTCCGTTTTTCAATAATATATCTATAAAAGTTTTTATTCCTGTAGTCCATATTTTTTTTAAACAAATAAATTTTTCATATCTTCCACCTCTTTATAATCTTTTAAAAAAAATTCTTCTATTCTCGATCAATATTGCATTTGCAGCATTTTAAATAGTTTTTTTTCTGAGTTCAAAAAAGCGTAGTTGCTAATATATGATAGCCCCCTATCTAGGTATATCTTACTTTTCTTTTCCGCAAATCAAATACAAAAATCGTCTTTTTTCTCATTAAATATTCTTTCGTTCTGTTTATAGTCCTTTACTATTGTAGACAAGTCCAAATCAAACTTCTTATTGATAAAACTTATTGCTTGGTTTCGGATAACCTGCATTGTTTCGTTTATGCTATTATTCTCAAAATCTCCAAATGATCGTGCGTTTTTTCTGAATTCAATACGTGTTATTGCATATTCTTTTTCGATATAATGCTTATAATAATAATCCTCCCCGCATTTCTCCCCATTCTCGTCGTATATATCTATTTTCTCCTTGTATTTCCTTTTCTGTAATATCTGAAATTTCTTATCGTAAACGCTTATTGTGTGTCTGTCGTTCCTTATTATAAACCACGTGATCCGTCAATTAAATGTTTTGATATTCCCCGCTCAATTCTCCAACTTGTCAAGCTCCTTTTCTAAATCTTCGTCACTCTCTCAAATCATTTGTGCGTATGTTTTAAGCTCTCATTCCCCGACGTGTTCTTTACATAGTTTATAAACGTCGTCAACTGTTATATTCGTAAGATCAAACGCATAATCTATCCTTGTCAATATATCCCGCTTGTCTTTGTCCACGTTTAACAAATTGTAGATCCTATCCGTCAAATCCTTGTATTTGTACCAACACAACCCGACAAGCTCAATGTCGGTGTTCATGTTCTTGTTTTTCTTTTCCGTTTCCTGCTTTATATGTATTGCCCCTATCTGCTGATATTCTCATTTTGCCGTCAAAAATCCATTATGCATAAAGAAAACTTTCAATTGGCTTCATGCGGTCAATCCGTGATATTTTATCTTGAATCCCATAAATCACACGTCCTTTTGCTCTCATATATCCATCTTTTCCAATTCCTGCAAATATGCGTTTTCTTTAGTTAATTTTATAGTCAAATAATCTACATTCTCGTAATATATTCAAATGTCTTTCGTTTCCATAAAAAAAATAAGCAAGAATTAAAATTGTTTTTCCTCTTACTCATGTTTTGTGTTGTTACTCTCATGTAGTGCATTTTCTTATTATATTCTAGGATCGATATATGATCCTGGTAAAGATCCCTGGTCTTTTCAGAGCTCTTAATGTTTGAGCTCTGAAATTTGCCTGGATCATTTATTTAAGTCATGTGAATATCTGTTTTATTACTGCTAATGTCCACGAATTTCATATCATTTTTTTCCTTACATTATCCGAAAATCCGCTTGTAAAATTGTCGGGGAAAGTCTGCAACCGCTCCAATTCCAATAAAGTCATTTTTCTAACCATACCATATTTAAAAATATAAAAATCATTTGATGTCATTACTGTATTTGATTTATCAAACATAGAGCGTCCTCTCCTTGTCTTGCTATTAGAAAAAGCAAAATCAAAACACTCTCACTCCCCAACCATTATATAACCCTTTTTTGTTGCTTCCTTTACTATTAAAACATTTCCTACGATCCGTCAAAATTTATCCGGTCAAATATATAATCACGAATTTAATGGTATATCTTCCAAAATGTCATTTATAGTAATATCATAAACTATATTATTATCGAATTTTATATCTGTCCAATATAGTCTTGGTCGTTTTTGTGCTGAATACTGTGAGCTATTAATTAATATAGGATCAACGCCCAATAGTCTTGTTATCTCCTGCATATCGTTCTTATCACGGGGAACGACATTTTCCAATAAAAAATTTTTAGGTTTTATTTTTCTTTTTGCTTCTACAAATTTATTTAATAATCCACTTCGATCTCATTTTAATCATTTCTGATTATAATTTGATTTACTCATGTCTTGACACGGGCTACCTCAAATTAATAAATCAAATCATTCATAATCCTCAAATACAACTTTATTTACGTCCCCAATGGATTTGTAGTTTGTATAAGTTCTATGACAAAACAACTCGCAATTAAGATCGATCTCAGATCCGTAATATTCATTTTCAATATTATTGTCGTCTAATGCCTTTTTTCAAATCCCTAATCCGTCAAATAATGATATTGTTTTTAATTTCTTATTTTGCATAATTGTATGTTTAATTTTAAAAGGCTTAATACTGCGGTTTTTTCTAGTCGGTAATCTCAAGCGTACAACATTAACTATGTTGTACGTTTAAGGGTTTTATATTTTTTATATCAATATCATATTACCCAAAATATGGGCATTACTGCAATTATTATGGGCATTAATGATATAGGTATATAATAACCACCTATCTCTATTGTCGACCCCGATAAAAGCATTTTTGCGGACTCGGTAGGGTCTTTTTGTCAACTTCCGCTATCCTCTGATTTTCCCCCAAAAAGTAAATATCAAACTCATATTCATATTATGATATTATCCATATTTGATGTATTACGTTTTAAATGCTTCCTATGTTTGATCAAATCAATATGCACAAACATTATTTGAAAATTGTTTTTGTATCATTTCTTTTTGATTAACCATTTTATGGTAAATTCTGCATATTCTTTTTTCTGTATAATACCCAAAAATAATGAAATTCACTACCTGCGATTTTTGTCATAAATTGTACTTCAACAATGCTATTATTTTTTGCAAGATTATCTATTTTTTTAGATAATTCTTCACTATTTCAAGAAAATATTTTAAATCTATCTTGCTTGTCCTTGTCAAAATTATACATAGTAATATAGTTAATTTATAGATTTTTTCAATAATTCTTGCTCGACACTTGCCCTTTTTATTCTCATGTATAGGAAATTTAAATAAATATTCCCGTGTAGTTCAAATTTATCCATTTTATACAAAACAAAATAATAATTTTCATTTATTTTTTCGAGGGTGTCTATGTAGTGCTCAAAATTGTGTTTAGCGTGCTCAACGGGAACATTTTTGAAAGTAAATCCCTTAACGTATTGTATTTGATCGTATAACTTAATATCGTTTATCGTCTTCATAATTTGAAAGTAAAAGTATAAAATTTCCTATCCATTATATCCTTATATGATACAATGTCTTTTATGCACATAATTACCTCATCAAATCCAATAATATCTATATAATAATGCATATTAAATCATAATTTACGTGCTTGCAGATACTTTTTTTCATTAAGTATCTCTTCAATTTTTTTTCTTTTTATTCCTTGCTCGGCAATAATCAGAATATTGTAAGTTTGCATTTTAATTTTATATCAATGACTAAATTATTTTTCTTCAAATCAATACCCCGATAAGTAAAATTGTTATAGACAATGGTATTATTGCGGGTACTGGATACAATATCAACCATATTAAAAATGCTTCCATGTGTTAATCTTTAATGAATATTCCAAAAAAATAAATACCACAACCAAAGATAAAATATATCATGTCGACCCCAAAATTTTCGCTTGACATGAACATCCCTAGTATGCCCGAACAAACAAAATAAATGTTTGCCACAAACAACAAATTTAATAAAATTGTCTGCTGTCTATTCATATCTAATAAGTACTTCATATTATTTTAAGATAAATGATAAAGTTTCTTTTGCCTTTTCTTCCGTATCAAATAACATGAATCGTTCCCACAAGCTCCAGAATCAAGGCTTTTTTTGCAAATACCACCCTCCCCCTTTTCTTTGTCTTATCCTGTATCTTGGATAACCTATTTTTTTAAACATAAAGTTAAATTTATAAAATTAAATTACTTCTTTTTTCTTTTGTTCCTTAACCGCTCCCTTTTGGCTTCCGTCGGTATGCCTGCCTGCTTCAAAAACAAGCGGTTTTTCTTCTGCATTAGCAAAAGATTTTTATACGTCCCAAAATTACGCTTTGTATGATTTACATAATTTATGGTCGTGTCTTCGTTCACTATCTTCATAAGATTTTGTTAAATGTTACGATAGTATATTTATCGTTTTTTGTACTATTGTCAAAGTATAATTGAAAAATGCCTTGACGAATCATATAAAAAAATAATAAAATAAATTTGACAATTTTTTTTTATATGATTTAATTAAAAAGTTATAATTTAATTATTTTGAATATGAACACAAGTTATATACATAAGGTTTTTTGCCAAAAAAATATGATACATACTTGATTTGCCGGCAATTTCAACATCAATAATACTATTGCTAAATTCGACAAAAAAATAAATGATATTCTAGACAAAAAAATAATATATTTCTGAAACAGAAACATAAGATTATTCGAATTAATAGACAAGGTTAAGAATAATACAAGCAATACAATAGAAGATCAAATATTTTCAGATATAACTTCTAAACTCTGGAACAGAGAATTTATAAAAGCCCTTTATGCAATTGATGATAACAGAGCCAATGGTATCATAAAATTTTTAGAATTTTAACCACTTCCCTACCCTATTGACAAAGTGCGTATATCCATATTTAAGGTATACGCACTTTTTATTTTTCTATCTTCTTTTTCATAAAATTTAAGGTTTTGTTTACAATGGGGGGTTTTGTTCCTAGACTCATAATATTTCATTTAATAAACCTTGCTTATTTTCTTTTTCTTTTCGTTCCTTGCTTGTTGTACGCTGAATAACACTATCTTCCTTGGTGTCGTACGTCCACCCGGTCAAATTGCTGAATTTTATCAAATCCACTTCTTTTTTTCATATAAGAAAATCAAATCTTCACTTTATTTCTACCTCAAAATCAAGGTAATTAGCTTTTTTCTTTGAGAACCAGCTGTCCATCGTGAACGAATATGTGCATAATTCCCGCATTACAACGTCGACACTGCGCTCTAATTGTGATATGACTATAATGTCTATGTTTTTTTTTCTCCCCAACATTCACAATTCTAAAAATTCCATATTCTGTTCACTCATGGATCTTCGAGAAGATATATTTATTCCACTCTCATCCAATATCGCTACCCCTTTAATTTCACAAAACTTGATCGCGTTTATGTCGCTCATTTTTTCGATGTGTTTGCTTCTTAATTTTCAGTTTTTGAAAAAATCAACATTACTGTAAATAGGTCAAGCATATGTACTTGCCAAAAGCATTGCAAAAAACGTCTTACCGCTTCATGGTAAGCCGTATATACCCATTATCTTATTTTTTATTATCATTTTCGGTAATTATAATATACAAATAAGCGAGTAAGGATACCACGCACAAAAAGAAAATAAATCAAATAACATACATAAATTAATGCAGTCAAATTATAAATAGTATCCCTAGTGTAATGCCTAGTATTATAATTTCTCAGATATTTGTCATAGGCTCGTGATAATTATTTGTCGTTGTTTCATAAAATTCATTGTTTTTGTTCATAGAACCGGAAGATTATTTTTGATAATTTTCTGAATTCTGATCTGTTGATGACTGGCTCAAATATCTCGTCTACTTTTTCGTATCAATACACCTTCGTCAACAATTCTATGTTGTTGCTTATCTGCCTATCATATACTAATCCATCCAACAAATCACCAAAAACCTTTTTGTAGAGTCCGGATATGCTAACTATCTCGTCCACAATATCCCGCGTGTCCCTATGTCAATATCATTTGTCCATTATCTTTTATTTAAAAAATTATTTTCCGTTCCCGTTCAAAACGGTATTTCATTTAATGTTTGTGTGTTGTTAGACACTGTTTTGGACAATTGTCAAAATTGTTCTGTTAAATATTTTGTATTGTCCAAATAAAAAATGGTCGTTAACTGTACCAAAAATCCTACAAAAAGCATTATAACAACCAAAAATAAAAGCTTGACTTCAATAAATTTGAATTTCCTATTTAAGATGTCTTTTATTAATGGGATAACATTTTTACTGTCTTTGTCTAAAAACCCCGTTGTTTGTTCGTGATCATATGCTTTATAATTCCGTGTATCTTTGTCAAATTCCTCTTGACTTATAACGCTTATGAACCCGTCCTTTTTTTGTAAATATTGCATAAAATATAATGAATAAATAAATTAATCGTTCCAGCCTCTAGCAAATAAAACAAGCATTACAATAATCAAAAATCAAAATAAAGCCTTCATTTCTGTTGGTACTTTAGCAATAAATTTTGAATTTATGCTTGATATAAGTTCCGACACATTCGATAACATTCAAGTAAAATATAGCGTGCCAAAGACAAAAATCATTAGTATTATACCTATCACGAATTTAATAATTGTGCCTGTTTCCATTATTTCCTTTTGATTAATAATATTGTCACTACTGTCATGAATAATATAGTAAAAGCCCCCCAGTATAAATAAGAAAAAATATTATGGAAAAACCCATCCCCCTCATATAGTGTTGTTTGTCCTTGCTGTCCGAATGCGTCTACTATCGAATTTGCGTTAGCCTTTCCAACAGAAAATGGATTATAAAACATCCGTTCGGTATCAGTGTTTCAAAGTTTCAAAAGTTCCTTCATAAGATTCATGAAGCTATC